>Ga0306913_100008_pt1 | contig 152300 bp, 159 predicted proteins | sample AntDeeMetagen680_FD_190404 | JGI IMG/M metagenome (GOLD analysis project Ga0306913, IMG submission 190404) | Saline lake microbial communities from Deep Lake, Antarctica - Metagenome #680 (v2) (version 2) | ecosystem: Environmental > Aquatic > Non-marine Saline and Alkaline > Saline | place...
ACTTCTCCATACTGTATTCGACGGACTGTGGTGTTGTAAATGTATGGACTAGCGTTGATAGGTTAGGAGTTGTCGGCATTCACCCTCGGGGTCAAGCCCCGAGGCACTCTGCCTTGATTTCTGTAGACTCGACTGCGTCACGGGCTCAGTTGTCGTGACAATGAGCTCACGATAGTCTCCGTTGCGACGGCACGGAGGCCGGCCGCGGTCGCGTGCCGTGGTCGGTTACACACGACCACGGCGTAGTCTCCATCGCGACGGCACGGAGGCCGTCCCCGGTCGTGTGCCGTGGTCGGTTACGACGTCGACGGTGTCATCTCGATATCCAGCGCCTTCTGGATAATCTGGGTGAACGCCATCGAGCAGAGGAAGTACCAGACAATCCAGACCTGGATGGGGCCGAGTACCCCCTGTGTCCACGCGGCCTCGCCCACGAGCGGGAGCACGACGTTCGAGAGCTCGCCGTGGCCGTCGGCGCCGCGCAGGCCAATCTTCCAGTACATCCAGAGGAAGGCGGGGATGGTGAGGAACATAATCCACGCCATCGGGCGGAACTGCTCTTTGAACATGCCGAGTTGGTCGCCCATCGCGTCCATCTGTTCGTCCTGGATAGCCTGCATCGCCTCGTCGTCGCCGCGCTCCTTGGCTTCTTTGCGGCGCTCCTGGATGTCTTTCATCCGGTCCTGGTACATCCCCATCTTCTCCATGTCCATCAGCATGCCACGCAGGACCGTGGAGTAGAGCCCGGTCGCCACTGCGATGAGCATCACGACGGCGTAGAACGGCAACACGTCGAGCAGTGGGCCGAGCACGATGTCGACCGCACCGCCGACGATGTTACGCACTGGGGCGTAGGAGTAACCGACGAAGAAGCCGAGCGTCCCCAGCCCTGCCATCTTGTCCCACTTGGACCAGCTGGTTCCTTCCACGTCGTCGACCTCGGTGGACGAGGCGGTAAGGTCCGATTCGCTGGACAGCCCCTCGCGGGTGGCCTCGGGGTCGGCGAGTTCGAAGCCGTCCTCCCCCTCGACGAGTATCTCCTGCTCGATGAGGCGGCCCCACTGGCCGCTCTCGATGTCGCCTTTCACGTCTGTCCAGGCGACTTCCCCGTTCTCCGCACGGTCGAGCACCGTCTCGACCGCATCGCGCATCGACCCGTCCTCAGAAACCAGGTCGCGCACGCGCTCCTCTATCCGTGCCATTGGCGTCTCTTAGCCGTCCCGGGTTATGAACCTTTTACTTGGCCGTAAGCGCTGTTCGAGCTATCTCCGTCGAAAAATCGACCTCTCGGCTTACGCGTCGAGGGCGTCGGTGAGGCGCTCGAAGACCTCCTCCGGGCTCCCTTCGCCGTCGACCTCGACGAGCTCGCCCGTCTCGCGGTACTGCTCGATGACGGGCTCGGTGTTTTCCGTGTACACTTCGAGGCGGTCGCGCACGACGTCCTCCTCGTCGTCGTCACGCTGGATGAGGCGCTCGCGCACGTCCTCGTCGTCGGGCATGTTGAACTCGACGTGGTAGTTGTCGCCGGTCTCGGGGTCGACCCGGCGGCCGGTCAGCCGGTCGACGAGCACGTCACGGTCCACGTCGAGGAAGAAGACGTAGTCGAGATCGGTGGCGTCATCGAGGAACTCCACCTGTTCGAGGTTCCGCGGGTAGCCATCCAGGACGTAGCCGTCGGCGTCCGCCAGCGCGGCCGCGAGAACTTCGTTCACGACCTCGTCGGGGACGAGATCGCCGGCCTCCATGAAGCTGCGTGGCGTGCCGTACTCCGTCTCTATGTCCTTGTTCGCCCGGAGCGCGTCGCCCGTCGAGACGTGGTCGAGGTCGTGTGCCTCGCAGAGTTTCTTCGACTGCGTCCCCTTGCCAGCGCCCGGCGGTCCGAGCAGCAGGATGTGGTAATCGGCCATATCGGTATCGTCCAGCCCCGTGCATAAATGTTTGAAGAATGCGGATGGCGGTCGGGACTGATTAGTCGGGGGCGGACCCAGACCGAGTATGACCCGCTTCGACGCCGACACGCCGACTGACCGCCGGAAGCTGTTCGCCGACGCCGTCACCGCCCACCGCACCCGCGGCAGCGCCTTTCTCACTATCGAGGCTGAATCCGCCGACGAACTTTCCTTCGGCGAGAGCGAGGAGGCTGCGGATGACGACGAAGCCGAGGAGAAACCGGACCCGTGGCTCCAGTTCGCGGAGAAGACGTTCAATCTCGACGTGACTGACGAAGAACACGACCGACTGAACGCGCTGGTCGACGACTATCCGGAGTTCCGCGTCGATGCGCTGGACTCCCCCGATGCTGCAGAGGGGACGAACGTCCGCATCACCGCTCGATCGGATGCGAACCGACTGTCGGATTTCGCCGACCGGGTGTTCACCGAGATTTACGAGCGCGATGAAAGCTACCGCGCGTGGGTCGTCCAGGTCTAGGCCCAGGTAGCGTCGGGTCGGGAACTGTACTCGAGTCGCGTCAAGCCGAACAGTATCGTCAGCCCCCAGGCCAGCGGGTGGTCGGTCCGGGCTTTCACGTCGAGCATGTCCCACAGCGTCAGGAAAACCGAGATGAGATGCGGCAGAACGGCTAGCACCAACGCCTCGCTCCCGACCGGAACTGGTCAAACTGGAGCAGAACCGCGAGACGAGTCGCATGCGGAGCTATCGCAGGAAGCGAGTAACGGGGCAGAGTATATTGGAAAATTCACCTTTCGGCCCGCACTACCGCTGCCACTGGCGCCGGCTCAGATCTGCGTGCATCACGAAATCAGGTTCTTCGCTGGCTTTGACACCCGACGCGGCAGCGTCGCTGACCCATTCGACTGCTTCGGGTATCAGCACTCGGGTGCGGTCCGCTCCAGCCTCGGCAGCGTCACGGGCGACTGCTTTGAGGAGTCGCTCACCCGCGCCGTGGTCGGCCCACGTTGCGACGCCGTACTCCGCCCACGTCTCCGCTTCACCCTCGTCGTTCTCGCGGTCGTAGCTCCGTGTCCGGTAGGCGAATCCCCGGACCCCGCTCTCACCGCCATCACCCCGGACGGGAACGTCGCTGGTGACGACCTGCAGGCGGTCGTCGGCCGCCGCCCGTCTGAGTTCCCCGCGAGTCAGCTCCGAGAGGGCCCAGCTCTCCTCGCAGTCGAGGGTCAGCCCCGAGAGCGCCTCGCGGGCGTCGGCGCGCTGCCAGAATCCCCAGGCTGCATCTGCTCGCTGTGTAGCAGCGGCGTTTGCGAGCGCTGGAACGTCAGTACTGGTCGGGCCCTCCGGGTCTGGCTCTGGGTGGACCCAGCGGAACTCCGTCCCAGGCCCGAACCCGGAGGCTCGCGAGCCAGCTAACCCGGCTGTGTTCCAGGAGAACACCATGTTTCGGGCAACGGTACAGCCCCGCGCCCAGAGCCAGTAGAACGCGGCGTCGTTCAGCGCCACGGAGAGCCCACGGCCGCGGTAGTCGGGGTGCACCCGCATCGCCTGCAGCCAGCCTTCGTGATCAGAGAGTGTGACCCCCTGACAGAGGCCGACAGCAGCGCCGTCGTCTGGCAGGTCGGCAGCGTCGACGACACCGTCCTCGGCAGCTTCGACCGTTTCGGGCGCCGGAGGCTCGGCTTCGGTGTCGACGACGACGAACGTTCGCTGGCGCTCGCCCTCGTCGTCCATCCAACTCGGGAACGCGCTCGGGACGTAGTCACTCCCCTCGCCCCAGGTGTCGGCGGTGAAGGACGCGATTGCAGGATAATCTCCACGCGTCGCCAGGCGAACCGTCAGCGCCGAGTCGGCGATGAACTCGGGGGCGTCTGCAGCACCCGCCCAGTCCGCCTCGCCGTCGTCGCTCATGTCCAGGGCTGGGACTCCTCGGTCAGTTCGCCCGCGAGGTCCCGGCCCATCGCGTCGCCGGGTTTCGCGGTGTTTTCGAGCGCCCACATCAGCTTGGTTTTCGCCGTTCCGGGGAGGGTGTCGCCACACTCTACGACGCCGGCGTCGAGCAGGTCCCGGCCGGTATCGTAGACGCGGTCACAGACCCGCCCCTCGATGCACTGGGAGGTCATCCCGACCACGGTGCCGTCCTCGACCAGTTCTGCCAGCCGCGGAATCAGGTCCGTGTGGACGTGGCCGAGGCCTGTCCCTTCTACGATAATGCCCGCCTTCCCGTCGAGGTAGTCCCAGGCTGCGGGGTCCATCCCGGGCGTTGGCTTGACCAGTTCGACCGCCGTCTCGATATCACCGTTGAGCGAGAGGGTTGCCTCGCTGCGGGCCCGGTAGTCGTCGTCGAACGTGACGCCGCTCCCGTCGTCGCTGCCGTCCTTGGCCGTCTCATAGTCGACGCGACCCATCGGCGCGGCGCCGACTGTCTCGAAGGCGTCGCGGCGTGAGGTGTGGTTCTTCCGGACGCGCGTGCCGCGGTGGAGCGCACACCAGTCGTCGGAGGGGCTGCCGTGCATGCAGACCATCAGTTCGGCGGCGTCGGACTTCGCAGCCTCGACGGAGCAGATCGCGTTCATTACGTTGTCCGAGGAGGGGCGGTCGGCGGAGCGCTGGCTCCCGGTGAAGACAATTGGGACCGGGGTATCCAGCATGAACGAGAGCATCGCCGCGGAGTACTGCATCGTGTCCGTGCCGTGCATCACGACGACGCCGTCTGCGCCCGCCTCGATTTCCTCTTTGACAGCGTGGGCGAGTTCCTGCCAGATGCTCGGCGTCATGTTCTCCGAGAGAATGTCGGCGACGACGCGGCCGCGGTAGTTCGCCCGGCCCGCGAGTTCGGGAACGGCCCGGAGTACGTCTTCGGCGTCGAACTGTGCGGTGACGGCGCCGGTGCGATAGTCGACGGTCGAGGCGATGGTGCCGCCGGTCGAGATGAGCGCGACCGTGGGCAGGTCGTCGTCGAACTCGATTTCGGAGCGGTCGCTCCCCTCCTCGCCCTCGTCGATGTCGTACACGTCGGACTCGAGGACATCCACATCGGCCTCTGCACGGTCGATTCCGACGTTGTAGCCGCCGTCGAGTTTGAGCACGAGATGGTCGGCATCGCTGGTGGGCATTAACACGCCCTCGTCGATGAGGTCCGCGTGCTCGACGCGAACGCGGTCTCCTGGGTTCATACGCCGAAGTTGCCCGCCGCCGGACTTGAAACTGCCCTCTCCGGGGCGGGGCTGGCACAAGAGCCATGCCGACGCGCCCCCCAGAACGAGCCATGAGCCGGTCGGTCGAACAGCAACTCGAACAGGACGTCGACCCGGAAGGGACCGACGCGTCAACGACTGCGGCCAGCGAGTCTACTGAGCCGAGCGAGTCAAGCGGGCGGTTTGCGGGCGTAAAGCGCCGCACCGGCCGCGTCTTCGCCCCGCGCTCGTTCATGTTTGCGCTGCTCGCGATCGTCATCGGCATCGTCGCGGGTGGGTTCATCGGCGGCCTGATTCCGTTCTTGGGAACGCTCGGTCGGCTAGTCGGCGTCTTCGCCGGAACGTTCGTTCTCGGCCTCGTGCGCTCGCGCCGGCAGTATCTCGAGGTGGCGCTGGCGGGTGCGGTGGCGGCGACGCTGGTCGTGCTCTCTTCGACGCTGAGTGGCGCGTTCCTCCCGGTTGGTGTGGAGGTGCTCCAACAGTACGGCATCGCCCTCGCAGGTCTCGGCGCCGGGAGTGGCGCAGCGGCCGCGCTGCTCGGTTACTACTTCGGCCGAGACCTGCGTGCCGGCCTGACGAAATCCGTGTAGGTCGGTTCGGAGAGCTCTCGCCGACGCTACGCGAGCGCCCACTCGCCGGCCTCGTCGACCTCCCGAACGAGCCCACGCTCGGCCAGTCGGTGCAGCGCCTCCTCGGCGGCGCCGGGGTCGGCTTTCACCTCTTCGGCGACGCTCCTGACGGCGCCGTCGGTCGTAGCGACCGCAGAGAGCACCGCCGCATAGAACCGCGAGTCCGCTTCCGCGCCGATGTGGCTGTTGAGACGGTCGAGCACCTCGTTAAGTCGGCCGTCGACCCAGCGCTGGGCCAGCGAAAGTTCGTTTTCCAGCGACTCCAGCCTGTCGTACTCCTTCGCGAGCCCTTCTAAGTCATCACCCTCGGCGTCCCCGGCTTCGAGTTCGAGGTCGAGATGGGGACACCGGCCACTCATGTCGAGGCTTCGGCTGGCCGGGTAGGCGCTTTTGGTGCCGAAGCTGTGTGGCGAGAGGCTCACCTCCAGCCGGACCGAGCGAGCGATGTGGAAGTATTTCCGGCGTTGGTCGTCGGTGTGGCTCTCGACGAGCCCCGCCTTCTCTAGCTTCCGGAGGTGGTCGATGACCGCCTTCGGGCTCACGCCGAGGTACTCGCTGATCTCCGTGACATAACAGGACTTGTGGGAGAGCAACCGCAGGATACGCCGACGGTTCTCGTTGCCCAGGAGGTTCAGCAGTACCGCGGAGTCCATACCCCAGCTTAGCTGTTGGCAGCAAAAAGGCTGTCTCACTCGGGGTATTCACTTCAGGTGAACGTTGTTTTGAGGGAGGCGGCTCCTGTGGTGCGTTCAGCGCGCCTCACCGGGGTCGGGCTGCGCCTCGGAATCCCGAACGTCGTTGAGTCGCGGTAGCAGTCGCCACGCCGCGGCCATCGCCACCACTGTGAGCAGCGTCGTCGCCACGGCGAGGGTGAGTCCCGGCTCGTAGCGCACGGGCGGGTAGTAGCCGAAGCCGTAGTCGAACACGTCACTGGCGACGAGGAAGACGGCCGTCAGCCCCAGCGCACCGCGCGTCGTCGCGCCGTAGACCGGAATCAGGAGCGCAGCGGCGACGAACCCCAGATGGGTGAGAAGAATGCCCCAGTAGCTGTAGAGCGCGTCGAGGCCGAAGCCGAAGTAGAGTTCGGGGTGCAGATTCAGCGCGAGGAACGTCCAGAGCCCGTACTTGACGAGGCTCGCAAACGCGAGCGTGTGGAGGTACGCGAGCGGGCGGTTCACCGGCGCCTCAGCCACCTTCTCGCCTAAATGCGGCAGCAACGTCGCCAACGAGAGCGCAAAGAAAGCCATCGCCGTCGGCGAATCGCCGTAGAGCGGCCAGAGGAACGTCGGCACCGCGGGTATCGTCTCGACGTAGTAGCGAACCCCGACGAGGAAGCCAACTGCGTCGGCGAACAGCAGCCAGATCAGACTGGGCGCGTTCCCGAGGTAGTACTCCGCGAGGCGGTGGGGAACGAGGTCCTCGGCGTCCATGCCCGTTGCTCGGCTGGCGGCGGGAAAAGCCCCGCCATCCACGTTACCGCGACCCCAACCCCTAACCCCCGTCTCGCCATTCCTTCTCTCACATGTACCGACGTGACCTGCGGGACACCAGCCACGACGGCCTGTTGGCCGACATGGCGATGGCGGACCTCGCTGTGCAGGCGGCCCCCTCGCCCACGGACGGCCGCATCGCTTACGCACAGAACCGCGAGGACCAGACCGACCTCTGGCTCCACGACGGGGGCAGTGACCAACGACTCACCAGCGAGGGTGTCATGGCGATGCGCTACGGTCGCGGCGACCAGCAGTGGCTCTCGTGGGCGCCCGACGGCAGCGCCGTCGCCTTTCTCTCGGCTTCCGGCACGCTCTCCACAGTCGACACGGAGACTGGCGAGGTCGAAGAACGTACCCACCACGACGGCCCCGATATCGGCCTCGCATGGGGCGAGCACAGCATCGCCTTGGTCACCAACGCCATCTCCCGGGCTGCCCTGACGCTCGTCGACCTCGAGACCGGAAGCCTGCAGGTGCTGGCCGACGACGACCACCTATACAGTGACCCGCGCTGGGGCGACGACGGTCTCTACGCCGTCCGCGCGCGCCACCGCGACCTTTTCGATTACGAGTCCGCGCTGGTCCGCGTCCCGCTCGAAGACGGCCATCTCACCGGCGAGGTGGAGACCCTGTTCCACGAAGACGGCGTCCGTGTGCAGAACCCTCGACCACACTCCCACGGTGACGGCGTCGCGTTCGTCCACGACGCGACTGGCTTCGACGAACTCTACTACGCCGATGGCCCCGCCGTTGAGGCGGCTGCAGGTGCACAGACCTCGGTCCAGACCCAGACGGTCCACGCCGAGGCGGAGACAGAAACCGCCGACCCCGCGTGGCACCCTGACGGCGACCGGTTGGCCGCAACGGCGACCCACCAGGGCCGAGTGAACGTCCGCGTCGTCACACTCGACGGCGATGTCGAGGAACGTTCCGAGGGCGACGAGAAACACAGCGCGCCGTTCTGGCTCGACGGCGAGGTGCACTCCGTTCGTGGGACCCCCACGCAGCCACCGCAGGTCTGGAACGCCAGCGCCGGCGAGGCGGCTGTTTCCTCCGGTTCGGTCGGCTTCGAGGAGCGACTTGCCGAGCCAACGGAGTTCACCTTCGAGCAGGGCGACCACGAAATTCACACGGTCGTCTACCCACCGGTCGGTGGGTTCCCGGAGGAGGCTGATTCGGTCCCGCTGCTCGTCCACCCTCACGGTGGCCCGACGGCGTTCGACGACTTCGGCTGGGACTACCGCTCGCAGTATTTCGCTGCGCTGGGCTACGCGGTGGCGATGCCGAACTACCGCGGTTCGGACGGCTACGGCCGCGACCACCGCAACGCCAACGACGACGACTGGGGCGGCGGCGACCTTGACGACGTGATCGACGCCGCGGACGCGACGGCAGACGCCTTCGACGCGGTCGACGGGAGTCGTGCGGGCATCTTCGGCGGCTCCGGCGGCGGGCTGATGACGGTGAACGCGCTCGGGAACTCGGAGCGCTTCGACGCCGGCGCAGCGTTCTACGGCGTCTACGACTACGAGACGTTCATCGACGACACCGACGACATCGGCTGGCAACTGATGAAGCGCGAACTGGGCGACCTCTCGACTGACTTGGAGAACTACCGCGAGGCCAGCCCCATTCGCCACGTCCCGGATATCGAGGACCCCGTGCTCGTGCTCCACGGCGAGGAGGACGCGCGAGTCCCAATGTCCCAGTCCGAACAGCTCTGTGAGGAACTCGAAAAACACGGGAAGCGCCACGAACTCCAGCGCTACGAGGGCGAGCCACACGGCTTCAGCCAGCGGGGCAACGTGCTCGACGCCTACACCCGCTGTGCGGACCTGTTCGCGAAATATCTGGGTATCGACCCCGACGACGGCAGCAGCCACCCGCACCCCCCGCGGGAGTAAAGCCCGCGGGGCGTTTGTCTGCCGAGCGGTTCGACGTCGCTCAGAACTCCGCGAGACTTACCCAGTCGATGCCAGTGAGGACGAACCAGACCATCCAGATGGTGAACCCCACCAGTGCGGCGAGGTAGTACGCCTCGCGCGTCCCGACGAATGCGGCGGCGACGAACACCGCGACCAGTCCGAGCAGGGCGGCGGCGTTCCGGCGCCAATCAGAGAGCGCAGCCAGTAGCGCGGTTCGGCCGGTGTGTTGGGTCATACATCCGGGTTGGGACCGGCGAAGTATCTATTTACTCCCCCAGTAATGGTGGCCTATGACCGAACGACACGACGTGACAGTGGTCGGCGGCGGCCTCGCGGGCCTCGCCGCAGCGCGCGCCCTCCGAGACGACGGCCACGACGCCGTTGTTCTTGAGGCCCGGGACCGAGTCGGCGGGAAGACAGCCTCAGAGCATACGACGTACGGCGACGTGGTGGAACTCGGTGGGCAGTGGGTCGGTGCCGACCAGAACCGTGTGCGCTCACTACTCGACGAGTTCGATATCGACACCCGCTCGCAGTACGACGAGGGCACGGTAATCGGCCGGATCGGAGACGACCGCACCGTCGCGGACAGCTACGACGAGCTCCTTCGATCGATTCCCGAGACGGCCGAAGCAGAGCTGTTCGCGGCCCTCGAGGAGATCGAACGCTGTGTCGAGCAGGTTCCCCGAGATGCGCCACAGGAGGCCCCTGAAGCAGAGACGTGGGACGACCTGACCCTGCAGTCGTGGATTGAGGACCGGTTCGAGACGTCCGAGGCACGAGCCACCTTCGAGCGGATGATTCCCGGCATCTACACCGCCGATCCGGGCGAAATCTCGTTCCTCTTTTTCTGTTACTACGCTCGCACTGCCGGCGGTTTCGATATGGTTGCGGGGCTGAACCACGAATCCGACTCGCACGCGGATGTTGTCGTCGACGTGCAATCCATCGCGGAGTCACTGGCCGCGGACCTGGGGGACGCCGTCCGCCTTGAGCGCCCAGCCCGGCGAATCGAACAGGACGACGACGGGGTGACGGTCCACACTTCCGACGAAGCGTATCGAGCTGAGTACGTCGTCGTCGCCTTGCCGCCGAACCTCGCGGGCCGGCTGACGTACGACCCGCCGATGCCGCCGGGTCGGGACGAACTGACCCAGCGGATGCCCAACGGTGCGGTCATCAAGTGTCTCCTCCGCTACGAGACACCGTTCTGGCGCGAGGCAGGGCTCTCTGGCTTCGTCGAGGACGACGCTGGCCCCGCCCACTACTACTTCGATGACGGCGTTCCCGACGGCGAGACTGGCCGCCTCGTCGGTTTCATCTGTGGTGACCAGGCGCGGGTCTGGGCGGAGCGCGGGCGCGATGAGCGGCTGGCTGCGCTCACTGACCAACTGGTCTCGGTGGTCGACGACGAGCGCTTTGTGACCCCCGCAGACTACATCGAACAAGTCTGGCCAGGCGAGGAGTACTCTCGTGGGGCCTACCACGGCTACCCGACGCCCGGGACGATTACGGCCTGCTGGGAGCATCTCCGGGAGCCCGTGGGGCGCATCCACTGGGCCGGCTCGGAGACGGCGACGAAATGGTACGGCCACATGGACGGCGCCGTGCGCTCGGGCGAACGCGCAGCCGCCGAGATTCGCGAGCGAGTAGCGTAGCTCCGCCCTCAGGCCGCTTCGTCGATGGCCGCCTGCACTCGGGGGAGCATCTTGTCTGTGCGGTTGTTGAGGAACGTTTCGAGCTTCGGCGGGAGCTTGTCACTCCGCTCGACGGTAGCTTGAATCGAGAGAAGCCGTTCCCGGAGCCGCTCCAGCCGGTCGTTGGCCTGGACGCCGGTTCCGGACCGGGCCTTCTCTCTGGCCGCAACGGCGACGAGCAGGGAGGCGTCGATGGCCCGGAGCACGCCGATGAAGCCCCTCCCTCCCGTGTTACTCGAGGTGGCGGTGCCGTCCTCGTCTTTGTCCTTCTCCTGCTCTCGGTTGTCAGTCTCCGTTGCTGTCGCTGTCGTTCCGTCACCAGTCGCCGTTGCAGTTTCGGTGTCCCGGAGTTCGGTCTCGGTCACCGTCGGCTCCGAGACCGTGGGAGTGGCGTCGGCATCGCGCGTCGCCTCAGTTACCGTCGCGGTGAGGTTCGATTCTGTCTCTGTGTCCAGAACAGTGTCGACGGTGTCAGCTACACCCTGGACTGCGTCCCCCGCGTTCTCTTTGGCCGCGGCGACTGCGTTGTTCACCACGGTGTCGGTCACGTCCTGCCCCGTCGGCACGTCGTCGATCCCATTGGGAGTGCCGTCCTCGAACACCGCCGCCTGCGCCTGCGTCTCGACGAGGAAGCGCAGCAGATAGTCTGAAAGCGCTGCTTTCCCGGTTTCGACGGCATCCAATCCCAGCGTCTTGTCGTCAGCGTTCGGGTTCACCCGGCGGGCACCGCGCTGGCCGTTCGCGTCGCGCACATCTGCGGTGTAGGCGCCGTCACGGTGGGCGTAGATGCCGAAGGTCCCCTCGGGACCGGGAGGCCGGGCGTCGTAGAGCGGGCCGGCGAAGTCGTCCTCCAGTGTGAGGGCGTCCAGTGGGGAGCCCTCGCTGGTCTCGCCCTCGATTTTCACGGCGTCTTCGTTGGGGGCCATCGGGACCGCACCGTCGACGCCGACGCGGGTGTCGCTCTGACCGTCGACAGTCAGGGCCTGACTGTAGGGTGCCATCCCCGCCCCGTTGACGGTGAAGCGGTGCTCGCCCGCCGGTGGATTCTGGATGGCGATGACGCCGCCGAAGGATGGTACTGCCTCGGGTTCGCTCTCGAGGAGGGCGATGGTCTCGACGTTCGGCGCCAACAGTGCAACCCCGTTGGAGCCGGGGGCCTCGTCGGTGTCGGCCGCTTCCCGGACTGCGCCGAGAATTTGACTGAATCCGCCGCCCTCGTCGATGGCCTCGTAGCGATCCGCCAACGCCGCGCGGTGCTGTGGGTCGCTGATGTCGGCGGTCGGCGCCGTGAACCGCTCTTGTACCCACGGGACGCCCGGGGTCGAGAGGTGTTTCGAGAAGGCGTCCTCGGCGAACTCCGGGACCCGGAAGCTGAAACTCAGCGTGGGTCCGGTGAAGCCGTCGATATGCCTCACGTTGTCGATGTGGTGCAGTTCGTAGCGCACATCCCCCTCCTCGTCGGCGCGGATCTCCGGCACGAACGAGTAGTCACCCTCTCGTTTGGGGATGCTCTCGGGGGGACTCGCCAGCTCCTCGTAGGACTGGAAGGTGATGTCGTCGGGCAGGAGATCGTCGGGACGGAGGTTCGGCAGTTGCTCGTGCTCCGAGAGGGGTTCGCCGTCGAGTTCGGGGATGGCGAAGGGAAGATTCAGCCCTTCGTCCCGAGGGAGCCCGTACGCGAGCGGGAGCGAGGACTGGCCCAGAGATAACTTCCACAGGGTTGTTGCTGATGTCGGCTGCGAGGGTGCCCAGACTCGTGCGCTGGAATGTCGAGGGCTCGGCGTTCACCCCGAGCGTGCTGGAGTGTGAGCCGACTTCGCTGATGATGCCCGCACGGTCTTGCGGCGGGTCGAGATACTCGTTGTTCGGGACGGTTCTGGAGTGGGCGGAGGCGACGAAGAGGACGGGAGTCCCGGTTTCGTTTGTGTCCGTAGCCGTCGAACTGGCGGTTGCTGTTTCGGTGGCCTTCGCGCTCTCAGCCGTCCCAGCAGCGCTGACCGACAGGTCGACGAAGACGTGCAGCACTTCCCAGTCGTGCCAGTGGAAGTTGGTCGTGAACTGATCGAACACCGAGTAGAACCAGTACTGGACACAGACCAACGGCGAGTCGGGATACTGGAGCACCTGGTAAAACGTCGCTGGGTTCGGGGGGCTCCCCTGCTCCCGCATGGCGGCAGTGTAGCCGTCGAGCGCATCGAACCCGGTGACGACCGTGTCGCCGTCTTGCTCACTCGTGTAGGGTCGGGGGTCGGTCGAGAACCACCGCTCGCGCTCACTGAAGTAGAGTGTTGGCGCGTAGGACTCTGTGAGCCGGCGTGACGTTTCGTCGTCTTCGACTGCCTCCGCCGCGGGCTCCGGGCCGCCGTCGAGGAGGTAGCTCCCGCCGGCGACGGCGCCGGCACTGCCGGCCAGGAAGGCGAGCAGGCGACGGCGACTCAGGTCCGGGAGGCTCTGGAGGTCCATCGTCACGGGGCTGCTTGTGACCGTTTACCTGACGAGGCAGTATGTGTCTGTCGGCCTGCGGGGGCCTGACCGAAGCCGTGATACGGGCGCCACACCACCCGATAGCCATGGACGCTGCGCTCGTAATTCTCGACGGCTGGGGGCTCGCACCCCCCGACCAGTCCGGCCGTGACGCGGTCGGTGCCGCGGCGACGCCGAACTTCGACCGACTGCGCGAGGCGGGGGCGTTCGGAACGATGACCGCCCACGGTCGCCGTGTCGGCCTTCCTGAGGGACAGATGGGCAACAGCGAGGTCGGCCACCAGAACCTCGGCGCTGGTCGAGTGGTCGCCCAGCCCTACACCCGTATCAACGACGCTGTCGAAGACGGCTCGCTAGCGGAACTTCCAGCAATAACCAACGCGTTGGACCACGCCGCCGAGAACGAGGGCCGGATTCACTTCTTCGGCCTCGTCAGCGACGGCGGGGTCCACTCCGACCAGACCCACCTCCACGCCCTCATCGAACTCGCTGCCGAACGAGACGTGGAGGCCGTCACCCACGCGTTCACGGATGGCCGGGACACACCCCCGGAGAGTGGTGCCGGCTATCTTGAGCTGCTCGAAACTGTCGTCGAGCGGGCCGGAACGGGTGATATCTCGACCGTAACCGGCCGCTACTACGCGATGGATCGGGACCACAACTGGGAGCGGACTCACAAGACGTACGAGGCTATCGTAAACCGTGAGGTGCGATATGAAACTGACAACGCGGTGGCTGCGGTCGAAGAGAGCTACGCTCGCGGGGAGAGCGACGAGTTCGTCGAACCGACGTTGGTTGCCGACGCGCCCACGCTCCAAAACGGCGATAGCGCGTTCGCGTTCAACTTCCGGGCCGACCGCACCCGGCAGCTCTGTCGGCTCCTTGCCGGTCTGCACGCCGAGGATTGGCCGTTCAGCCTCGAGCAGCCAGAGATTCACCTGGCGACGATGACTCGCTACGAGGAAAGCTACCCGTTCCCTGTCGCCTTCCCGCCGAAGGACCCCGAGAACACCGTCGGGGAGCTGCTCGCTGAGGCCGGTCACACACAGCTCCGGGTCGCCGAGAGCGAGAAAGCGCCACACGTGACCTACTTCTTCAGCGGCGGTCGGGAGGACCCATTCCCAGGTGAGGCGCGCCGCATCGTTGCCTCACCGGACGTGGCGACCTACGACCTCCAGCCCGAGATGTCCGCCAGCGAGCTGACCGACGCCGTCGTTGCTGCCCTCGCTGACGACGAGCGGAACCCCGACGCACTCGTGCTGAACTACGCCAACCCGGATATGGTGGGCCACACCGGCGATTTCGACGCCGCTGTCGAGGCAGTCGAAGCAGTGGACGCACAACTCGGCCGCCTCGCGGCGGCGCTCGAAGATGCGGGGAGTCACCTGCTCGTCACTGCGGATCACGGCAACGCCGACGACATGGGAACCGTGGAATCGCCCCACACCGCACACACCTTCAACCCGGTTCCGCTGATTTACCGGTCGCCAGTCGGCGACGACGGCGGCTACTCTGTTCGGGAGGGCGGGTCGCTGCCCGACGTGGCGCCGACACTGCTCTCGCTGTTGGGGATGGAGCAGCCAGCCGTGATGACGGGTGAGACGCTGTTGGAGTGACGTGATTCAGGTCTGGAAGGCGAAGCTACCGAAGGAATCGATTTCTGCGGGGATGCGGATCAGCGTTGCCTCGCTTTCCTTTGGGGACCCCTCGTCGTTGGTGCAGTCGTCGGGGCGGTCGTCGGTATCGTACTGGAGGAAGATACTGTTGCACTGCACATCGCCACAGCTCGTTGTTCCCCACTGCAGCTTGGCGAGACGGCGGGTCCGGCAGCTCTGGATGGCGTACTGATGGCAGAAGACCGTCGCCGTCGAGAGGTCGGTCGCTGCGAGGAACTCCTTCGCCTGTTCGACATCTTCAGTCCCGAAGCGAAACGCGAGTGCTTCTCGTTCGGCCGGGTTCCTGATCAGCCAGTGTTCACTTGCTCCGATGGAGGGGGGCGTCTCGGTGGGCCATCCGACCGTCTCTGCTGTCGAACCGAGTGCAGGAACGCCGTCAGTGTTTCGAATGGTGACGGACTCGGGCTCCTCAACGGTTCGGCTGTAGGTGGGCTCGGCCGCCGTCGGTGACGATGTCTCGCTGTTGGCCCCACCACAGCCTGCGAGACCAAGCAACCCTGCGGCAGACAGTCGAAGCGCCTCGCGGCGGGTCGAAGGCATACCTATCCACGGACTGCTCTGGGCAAAATCAATCTTTTGGGAGCCAACACTACTGGGCCGGCCCGAACCAATTGGCGTTCGCCTGTCGGTAGACGGGCCCCGCGAGCAACAGCACCGCGACGACCGCCGACGCCGCGGCTAACTGAAGGCTCACCACCGCACCGAGCCCCTCCGCGACCACCGTCTCGATGGATTCGCCGGCGACGACGCCAGCGAACGCCCACGGAAGCTCTCCGAGGGCAGTTCCGACGACGAACGCGCGCAGTGGGACACCCGAGAGCCCGGCGCCCGCAGACACCACGTCTGATGGGGCAGGAATCAGCCGGCTGATGACGACGCTCCGGAGGTCGCCAGCCACGTCGACGGCACGAGCGCCTGCCGTCGCCAGGCGACCACCGCCGGCTGAGCGTTGGGCGAGCAGGAAGGGCGGGACGCTGGTGAGCACTATCAGCGCCAGCGCGAACGGTAGCCCACGTACTCCCCAGCCATAGCCGACAACGACGGCCAACAGTGTGGTCGGCCACGCGAGGAGCGGCCGGACGAGCGCCAGTGTGAGGAGAATGGCGACGAACCGAACGGGGTCGGCGGCGAGCCAGTCAAGGCGGGCAAGTAGCCACGCCGGCGAGGTGAGCAGCGTGCTTGTGACGAGGACCAGCAGGAGTCCGAGCCCCAGAACGAAGCGGGTTCGTCGCTGCATGGATGGACCACTCGGTGGAGGTGAATGGGGTTTGTGGTCCCTGCCGGCGTGGCGTTGGGCCGCGGGAGCAGGCTCGAACATGGACCGAGAGACACACAAGTGCTCGCGCCCGAGCCTCGCCAATGAGTGATATCGACGTGGAGGCGGTCGACTCGGTGGACGAGGAAGACGTCGACGGACACGCTGACGAACACGGCGACGATCACGGTGGCGAGGGGGAACCAGTTCCCGTCGAAGGGATTGACTCCGCGGAAACAGCGCTCCCTGTCGGGGTTGACGCACCCGACTATGTCCTCTACGGCGGGAAGGGCGGCGTGGGAAAGACCACGTGCGCAGCGGCGACCGCGCTCGCCTCGGCGGCCGACGGCACCCGGACGCTCGTCGTCTCGACGGACCCCGCCCACTCGCTTTCGGATACGCTGGGCGTCGACGTCCCGGCTCACCCCGGTCGGCTCCGGGAGGATATCCCGCTCTGGGGCGTCGAAATCGACCCCGACGCCGCGATGGAGGAGGGCTTCTTCGCCGCCCAACAGGGCGAGGGCCCGATGGGTGACCTCGCGGGAATGCTCGGCGGTGAGGAGGGGATGGGAATGGAGTCGCTGCTCGGTGGCACGATGCCGGGCGCTGACGAGGCGGCGGCGATGCAGAAGCTCATCGAGCATATGGACGACCCGCGGTTCGACCGGGTGGTCGTCGACACCGCACCGACGGGCCACACGCTGCGGCTGCTCCAGCTTCCAGAGATGCTCGACACGATGGTCGGCCGGATGGTGAAGCTCCGGCAGCGCTTCTCCGGGATGATGGACGGCGTGAAGGGGATGTTCGGTGGCGGCAGCGGCGACGAGGAGCCCGGCTCTGCGGATTTAGAGAAAATGAAACGGCGTATCGAACGCCTGCGGGCGATTCTTCGAGACCCGAATCAAACGGATTTCCGGGTGGTGATGGTTCCCGAGACGATGAGCGTCGTGGAGTCCGAGCGGCTTGTCGAGCGTCTGACGGAGTTTGCGGTGCCCGTAAACACGCTCGTTATCAATCGTGTGATGGAGGACCCCGCCGAGGTTGCGGATTTGGTGGGTGTCGACGACGAGTGGCTGGCGACGCCGAACCTCGAAGACTGTGAATTCTGCCAGCGGCGATGGCAGGTCCAGCAGGACGCCCTCTCCCGGGCGACAGATCTGTTCGGGACCCGCGACGTGAAGCGCGTCCCGCTGCTCGCGGAGGACGTCCGTGGCGAGGCGGCGCTGCGGGTCGTCGCCGCCTGCCTGGATTAGGCACCCCGACAGCCGGACACAGCCGCCAAACGTTTTCCTTCCCACGGCGCCTGGGTCCGATAATGTCTACAACCATCGACACGCCTGCGGAGGATCAGCTCTGTGCGTACTGTGACTCACGTATCTTCTCCCACGAGCCCATCTGTGTCCGAGACTGTACGGATGACTGTGGCTCGCCATCGTATTTCTGTAACCACGCCTGCCTCTCGATGTACATCGAGGAGAACGAACTCACGACGGGTGACGCCTGTGAGTGGTCGCCCTGACTCGGCCCTTCAGGTGAGCCGAGGAACTCAGAGCAACCGCTTTCGCACCAGCCGAATCGCGGCGTCCTGCAGCGACGCCGGGAGATAGCGCGCTTTCACTATCAGCTCCGCCACGGTCCCAACGGGAATTCGAGCCGGTGGGTCGGTGAGGTTGGCGGCGTCGAGGATGTCGGTTGCAACATGCTCAGGTTCGACGGAGCCGGGCCCGTCGCCGCCGATTGCTTCAGAGTCCTCGAACGCCTTCCAGAACCACTCGTAGGCGCCTGTGCGGTCGGCTTGCTCTTCCTCGGACTCGTCGCTGGCGCGGTCGCTGAACCCTGTCCGCACCGGTCCGGGTTCGATGAGCACGGCGTCGATACCGTGGCCTTCGACCTCCTGGCGGAGGGCGTCAGTCATCGCCTCGAGTGCGAACTTCGAGCCGCAGTAGGCGCCGCCGCCAGCGAAGGAAATCCGGCCGGCGACTGAGGAGAGATTGATGACGGTTCCCTCACCCGCCTCGCGCATATGCGGGAGCACCGCGCGAGTGAGTCGGTGCGGGCCATAGACGTTGACGTCGAACTGCGTTTCCACCTTGTCGACGGGCAGTTCTTCGATGGGGCCGAACTGGCCGTAGCCCGCGTTGTTGACGAGGCAGTCGATTCGGTCCTCGGTCCGGATGATTCGGTTGACGACGTTGCGGATGTCGCTTTTCTCGGTCACGTCGAGTGTGTCGGTCGTACAGCGGCCGTGCTCCTCGAGGTCGGCGATATCCTCGGGGTCGCGCGCGGTGGCGTACACCTGCCAGCCGTCGGCGAGGAACGCCTCGGCCGTCGCGTGGCCGATACCTGAGGAGCAGCCAGTGATCAGAACCGTCTCCGGTCGCATACCCTAACGAAAACCCCGGGCATGGTTAAGTGTAGGCGAACTCGGATTGCGTTCGAGCGCCGACTCAGCGGTCGGCGGCTTTCAGGTCGTCGGCCAGCCCGTCAGCCAGTCGTGTCGGCTCGGGGAGTTTGTAGCCCGCACAGAGTGCCTCGACCAGTCCGACGGTCGCCTCGGCGCTCACGCGATGCCCCGGCGAGACGTAGAGGGGGTTGATGGACTGGCTGCGGTCCCACTGGCGGGACTGATAGGCATGACCGAGAATCGTTCCCTCGGGCGCCTCGACACTGTTGTCGGCTCGAATCGGCGTGGACCAGCCTTCCGCCCGGCCCTCTGTCGGCGCGTCGGGCGTCCCGCAGAGCAGGCTCTTGGCCACGCCGACGCTCGGCAGGTCGAGCATGACCCCGATGTGGGTCGCGATACCGGCCTGCCGGAAGTGGATGCGGCCAGAGCCGTCGAACACCGCGAGGTCGGGTTCGACGGTCAGCTCCTCGAACGCAGCGAGGATGGGGGTGCCCTCGCGAAACGCGAGCAGGCCCGGGATGTAGGGAATATCCAGCGGCGTGACGGCGTGGGCGCGCTCGACGACGGCGCCATCCTGTATCGCCACGATGGCCGAGACTGCTCGTTCATCGAGGAACGCCTGGTCGACGCCGACGACGATTGGGGAATCTGTCTGTTCGGGTTCGGCTTCCGTCTCGACTGGGCCGTCGACGGCGACGGCAGCCGGGTCAAAGTCGAACTCGTCAGTAAAGACGGCCCGCTCGGCGAGTTTGCGCTGGAGTTCTTCCATCGCCTCGCGCGAGAGGCTGGGGTCCGGACGGAACTCCGGAGTGGCGAGTCTCACGGGTCAGAAGCGACCGCGGCCGCCACCACCGCCGCCGCGGCCGCCGAACTGGAGTTGCTCGGGGGCGCGGGTGTCCCCCTTGATGTACTGACCGTAGGCGAGACCGATTGCGAGCCCAGCGAGGTGCGCCCAGTGGGCAACGTTGCCGCCGCCGCCCACCTGTCCCGCGCCGACCAGGACGCTGTAGGCCGCGAAGCCGAAAGTGAGTACCCAGAGCGGCATCGGGATGAAGAAGTAGAGATAGACTCGCAGTCCGGGGTTCAGAACCGTGAGGACGCCCATGATGGCGAGGAGGGCGCCACTGGCGCCGACGACGCCGCCCACGGTTGCGCCCATCCCGATACTGATCCCGATCTGGGCGAGGCCGGCCAACGCGCCCGAAATCAGGAAGAGGCCGGCGTAGCGTTTCGAGCCCAGCCGACGCTCGACCGGTGGTCCGAAGAAGTAGAGCCCGATGCTGTTGACTGCGATGTGTGTGAAGCCGCCGTGTGCGAACACCGAGGTGAACCAGGTCCAGACGTACTCGGGGTTGGAGATAGTGAGCACGAAGATATCCCGGGAGAGCGCCTGGGAGACGAACGTCCCGACGAGCACCTGCAGCGCGAACGTCACCCACATCAGCCCGAGGAAGACGTAGGTCGCGTTGCCCTGGAAGTAGCGTCGCCAGAGCGACCGAGCTTGGCTGCTCGTCGCCTCGCGGGCTTGCGTGCTCCGGCCGCTCGTACTCGGCCCCCCAGATGAGAAGACGCCTTCGGGGTCGTCCCACTCGTTCAACCCCGGGCAGTCATGGTTCTCGGGAAGCCGGTGCTCGGAACAGAACGTCCGGCCACACCGCCGACACTGGTACGGCAAGTTCTCGTACTCGCCGCACTCGTCACAGGTCGCCATTGAGCACCGCTAATCGGCGACGGCTAATAGGTCTGGGGCTCTCGGTATCTGGAAACGAAGTGTGAGCGAGCGGCAGGCGGCCTACTGGTACTCGGTGATGGTCAGGGTGTAGCTTCCCGAGCCGGAGTAGGAGTCCACGTCGATCTGCATATCGGTGGAGTCGTCCGGGGCGTCGATCGTGATCTGCTCCTGACTGTCCATGGAGTAGGAGCCGTAGTCGTAGTTGCTCGGGCTAGCGTTCTGGGTTGTCCCCGTGTTGACGTAGAGGTCGAAGTCGGCATCAGCGGGTCCGTCGAGTTCGACGACGACCTGCGAGGGATTGGAGTAGGTCCACGCCCACGTGTAGTCGTCGTAGTCAGCGTCGCTGGAGAGCGTGCCGTCGACCGATCCAGTCGTCGTGTCGCCGCTGCCACCGTCGCCGCCCCCGTCACCGGAGGGGTCGGTGGTGACTGCGGCGTAAGCGTCGGCCTGCCCGCTTCCCTGCTCGTCGCTGGAGAGGCCGATGTCTGCAGCGGTGTTCTTGAGGTGACTCCGGAGTTCGTTGTTTGCGAGGCTCCACTTCGCGAGCGTGAGCCCGGCGACACCGGAGGTGACCGGGGTCGCCATCGAGGTGCCCGAAAGCTGCTCGTAGCCGCCGCGGGTTTCGGTGGTCGTCGAGAGCACGTCGACGCCGGGCGCACACAGTTCGACACCGTCACCGTACTGCGAGAAGGAGGCCAGTTGCTCGTTGCTGTCGACCGCGGAGATGGCCATACACTCGCTGTAGGCGGCGGGGTAGGAGACGCCTCGGGTGCCGTCGTTCCCTGCGGCACAGATGACGAGCGAACCGTTGCTCTGGGCGTAGCCCACCGCGTTCTTCATCGTGCTGGTGTAGCCACCGCCGCCGAGGCTCATGTTGATGATGTCGGCGCCCTGGTCGGCGGCCCACTCGACCGCGTCGGCGATGTCTGCGGTCGATCCGGAGCCGTTCTCGTCGAGCGCGCGGCCGTTGATGAGTGAGGAGTTCCCCTGCCCAGCGACGCCCGTGCCGTTGTCGACCACTGCGGCCGCACAGCCCGAGACGTGCGTGCCGTGGTACTCCTCCTGTGGCACGTCCGGATACGGGTCCGAGTCGCTGTCGACGAAATCCCTGCCAGGGTCGGCCTCGTAGTTGCCCTGCAGATCCGGATGGTCGTACTGTGCGCCCGTGTCGACGACGGCGATGGTGACCGACGAATCACCGAGCGTCCTGTCCCAAGCCTGGTCGGCGTTGACCTGCTGCGGGGCGTACTGGTCGCTGAACTGCGGGTCGCTCGGACTGACCTGCGTTTCGAACGTTGCGTTCTCCTCGGCGTACTTGATGTGGTCCTTCTCCGTAACGGCCGCCATGAAGTTTTTCCGTGCTGTCTCGTCGGCCGTGCTCGGGAATTTGACCGCGACGTAGCGCAGCGTCTCGTTCGTGTGGACGACTTCTGCGTTGCCAGGCACGTACTGCGCGACGGTGCTCCCGATATCGTCGGCAGTCGCGGAGACGCCAACCAACACCTCGCCCTCTTTGGCGCCGGGGGTGCGCCCCGGCGTCGCACTCACCGTGGTCCCCATGGCGGCGGTCGCACCCGCCACACCCACTGCTTTCAGCACTGTCCGACGGCCAACTGCCCGGTCTGAACCATCTTCTGGCATGGTGTGGATTCACAACTGTATCACTACGACTTAATTTTTGGGTTGTAACCATAAGATAACTCAATACTTCTTCTCTATTGATATTGGAAACTATTCAAAACGGGTGATTCGTGGTCGAACGGGTGGTCCCGGAACCCCTTTGAACGGGGGCCGATTGGCTCGCACATGGATTTCCTCCGGCGACTGGTCCGCGGTCGGCGCGACGGCGTCGCCCTCTTCGTCGACGGGCCAAACGTGTTGCGCGAGGAGTTCGACGTGGACTTAGACGACGTGCGCGCGGCCGCGGCGGCCTCCGGCAGGGTTGTCGCCGCCCGCCTCTACCTCAACGAAGATGCGCCGCCAGCACTCGTGCGGGCCGCCGAGGCCCACGGCTACGAGGTCATCACCACCAGCGGCGACGTGGACGTGAAACTCGCCGTTGACGTGGCCGAGTTCGTGCTGCGAAACCGGGTCGCCACCGTGGCCATCGCCTCCAGAGACACCGACTTCAAGCCGAGTCTGGAACTGGCCAGCCGCGAAGGCGTCCGCACGCTTGCCATCGCGCCGGGGAGCTACGGTCGCTCGGACGCGCTGCGCACCACCGCCGACGAGAGCGTCACCCTCGGCGAGTAGCGACACGCCTTTCTCACCCGGCCGCCGAGCACTGCTCGTGACAGAGAGCGCCCAGCGCCGCCTCGCCCGCCGAATCGCCGGTGAGGTGGCACTCTCCGACGACCCCGGCGCGACCCTCCGCAAGTGGCGCACCGACTTCGACGTCTCCCAGACCGTACTCGCCGACGAGCTCGGGGTTTCCTCGTCGGTGGTCTCGGACTACGAGAGCGGCCGCCGGGAGAACCCCGGAATCGCCGTCGTTCAGCGGTTCGTCGATGGGTTGCTCGCTATCGACGCCGAACGCGGCGGCGCCCATATCCGCCAGTACGCTCGGGTGGTCTCGGCGGGATTCGAGAGCGATATCGTGCTCGACCTCCGTGAGTACAGCCAGGCGATACCCCTCGAACGGTTCTACGAGGCCGCCGGCGCGACCGAACTTGTACCCGGCGGCGCCGACCACGTCAACGGGCACACCGTCATCAACAGCATCGAGGCCATCACCCGGCTCTCCAGTGAGGAGTTCTACCGGCTCTATGGTGAGAGCACCGACCGTGCGCTGGTGTTCACCGAAGTCACTCGCGGCGAGTCGCCGCTGGTGGCGCTGCGGGTGCTCACCCCGACCCCGAACGCGGTGGTGCTCCACGGCATCGACCCCGAGAACGTCTGGGAGCACGCACCAGCACTCGCCAAACGCGACGGCTTCTCACTCGCTGCCTCGACCAAGCCCGTGGACGAGCTACTCGCGGACCTCCGAATGCTCCCGTGAGTACCATCAGTGGTGCTCGGTTGGGGCGGCACGCGAGTCATGCTGTGCCACGCCGCCCCGCGGAAACGGGGGTTTAAACAGCCACACAGTCATCTTCTGTACATGAGCCAGCGTTCCGAACGCGTGCCGCTGCCGTGTCCTTCCTGTTCGCCAACGGAGGGGACGGTCCACGAGATTCTGAAGCCGGGTGGGCAGACCACCGTCCGCTGTACTGAGTGTGGCCACGTCCACAAGGAGAAAATCGAGATGCCCGACGAGGTGACCATCGACGTGGTGGTCTCCCAGGACGGCGACTCCTATAAGGCCACCCTCGACGCCGCCGCCGAGGAGGAAATCAAAGAGGGCGACGAGTTCGTCGTCGAGACCGAGCAGGCCATCCAGCAGGTCCGAGTCACCAGCATCGAGGTCGGGCCCGAGCGCCGCACCGACCAGGCCGAGATGAGCGAGGTCGAGACGGTCTGGAGCCGGGTCGTCGACAACGTCGGCGTCAACGTCACCATCCACCCCAAGGACGGTGACGGCCGCAACGAACAGTCCCGCAGCATCAAGGCGTTTGTCCCGGGCGACTTCGAGTTCACTGTCGGCGACGTCTGTGAGTTCGGTGACGACGAGTTCGAGGTCGACAGCGTCCAACTTCGCGACGAGATCGCCGAGGACTACCGGCATAAGAAACTCGACCACGAGGGCGACACGGCGTTCGCGATGGACATCAAGCGGGTCTTCGGCCGCGACACGAAGACGACGGCCTGGTCCGCCTGGTAACACCGGAGCGGAATTTCTTTTCGCGGCCCGAGACTGACACCGTCGTCGTCGACGGTAGCCACCGCTTCGAAGCTGCATTTGTTCCCACCCCAGAGTGGGGCCGATGCCTCGAACGCGGTCTCGGCTGCATTGCCGGTGTCGAGCAGCGTTGCGTGATAGCGCACAGTCGCGCCGTAGGGAACGTCGACGGCCAGCTCCAGCTGACGACGCTCGCCGGGGTCGAGGCCGAGTTCGCGGTCCATCTGCTCGACCCCCTTCACGTCGACGCGGAACCTGACGGTCACCGCTTCCTCGAGTTCGTTTCGGAGCGCGACGCGGAGGGAGGACCACCCCGTGATACGGGCCAGACACCCCGATAGGAAACGATGGCGCCGAGCCCTGCCGCGCGGAGCAGACTGCGTCGGTTCATGCTCGCAACTCACTCCCAGAATAGGTTTTGTGTGGACTACTCTCGCCCCAATACTTTCCGCACACACGAGGGCCCAAACGGCCCAAGCTCGCCGCTCTGGAACTGGACGAAGTGCCCCGTTGAGATGCTCGCACCGCAGCGTCGGCAGGTGAACGCCCCCTTCTTCTGAACAACCTGGCTCTCGAACCGGACGAACGTCCCGCCCGTGCGGGTGCGGAGGCGCCCGTCCTCGCGCTCGATGAGCCCGCGCTTCTCGGCATCGTCGAGAATTTCTCGGGTGAGCGAGGGGCTGGTGGTGACGGCCTCCAGCCGGTCGATGATCTCGGCCAGACTCAACTCCTCGTCCTCAATGTGGGCGAGCAGTTCGAGGGCAAGTTCCTTCTTCGCCTCGCGGTCGGACACGCAGGCGGCTTCGGCGGCGGTGGGCTTGAGCGTTGTGCGACGCCACAACCTGGGAGGGGAACTGATGCGTGTCTTACTCCGACCCGAGTGACCCTCCACGTGAGTACGGGGTCAGTGTCCCCCGGCGGGGCAAGGCTGTGAGTCTTCGACCGGACGCCGAGCCATCCCGCTCAGGTCAACCCGATGGACAAATCCGAACGCCCCTCGGGGGGCACAGACATAGGTCAAAGGACTATTTGTTCTACAATCGGTTTAATGCATTCTGAATTGTAATGTATCAACATGCACCGCAGGACCATGCTCTCGACGCTGGGTTTCTCGCTATTCGGAGGCTGTATCGGAAGTTTCCCACAGCTCACCGAGGAGTACACTGCAACGAGCGTTGCCGAAGTCCGAGCGGACGAGGTTCCTGAGAGTGAAGACGTAGCCCTTGGACTGGAACTCGAACGGAACTTCTCGGAGTCGATGCCAGCGCGGTTGTCCATCAGGTTCACCAACACGTCGGGCCGGAAGCGTACGTTCGAGTTCGGCGGAACCCCGCCGTTCAGTTCGTTTCACGGAACGGTGGTCGGTGGGAACGCACAGATGATTCTCGTTCCTGACGATTACGAGTACGTTGGTATCGTCAGCTACGACGGTGGCGCAGTCGAAACTGTTGTTCCGTCCCAGCCGATTGGGGGCTGTTGGAAAGCGAAAAACCGAATCATCGGAAACGACATACTGGTCGACCGAGAGCTGAATCCCGGTGAGTCGATTCGAATGACGTATACGGTGTTAGCCCACCACGAGAACGACTCCTGTCTCGAATCGGGAGAGTACCGTTTCGTCAGTGAAACCTATTTCTCCGACGGTAGCCAGTGGGGGTTGACAGTCACCGTCGAAAAATCGGAAGATGGGACGGAAAGCCCGAGTTAGATACCGAATTCAATCCCGTGGACGTTGTGAATCCGGTATGCCGCACAGCCGATTGATTCGCCGCCGTAGTGCGGCATGATGATGGATGCCTTCGTCTCGCCGTTGAACGTGAACTCTTTGTAATGCGGCGAGCCGGAATCGCCTGGGTCGGTCGGCGTCGAAGTCTTCACGTTCTCGTAGCTGACGCTCTCGAACCTCGACGTGGACTACCTGATACCGAAGCGAGTGAACAGCCCCGAAAAGAGGGCGCTGGATACGATGAAGAGCGAGAGAGAATGCGTCGCCGTAGAGGAGAGCCGAGTCCATGCCGAAGGTGGTTCACATGCTATGCGCTTCCTCTACGTCCCGTCAACCAGTGGACGCGGAACGGTGGTGTTCACGACGAACGTGAACGTCGGCCCGGAGGAGGCCGAAGTGTTCTGTCGCAGGTATCGGTCCCGCTGGCAGATCGAGAGTGAATACAAGTCGATCACACACGAGTTCTTGGCGAAGACCTCTTCGAAGGACTACCGGGTTCGGCTGTTCTACTTCGTGTTCGCGGCGCTGCTGCACAGTATTTGGCGCCTCACGGACTTCCTGTTGAAAGCCAACCTCGACGATGAGTTCGAGCGTTCGCCTCTGATCACGGCGGGGGAGACGACAGAGTTAGTCGCTTCCGAGTTGGTACCGTTCGACTAAATCGGCCCAGAACGGGCCCCTTCATGCGACTCTTGAGTGGCGACGCTTGTTTGACCGGCGATTCTACGGTGTTTCTGGACGGCTCTTGAAGCACGGCGAACGCGGCGACTTCTCAGTCCGATAGCTGTGGCGGTCTTGGTCGGTGAATTGGGCTAAAACCCACGCAGTATCGGCCATCCTCCGAAACTCTGTGCGACGCAGTTGTGACGATTCGATATTGCGGTATAGGATTTATTTGGGGTGGATCCATGGCTGCTGGAGCGTGGTGCAGTCGGAGAAACAACGACGGCCGGCAGATAGCTAGGCGAAGAACTCAACTAGTCGGTCGGCTGCCTCGTCGACGCGCGGGGTAACGAGTGCGAAGCGGAGCCAGTCGTCGTACGCTGTCCCGAACCCGTCACCGGGCATGCCGGCGACACCCGCTTCGTCGATGAGTCGCTCGACGTTCTCCATCGTTCCGGGGTAGCCGTCGAACTTCGCCATCACGTAGAACGCGCCGTCGGGCCGGGTGTACTCCGCGCCCGCGGCGTCCAGGGCATCGGTGAACGTGTCCACGCGGTCGCGAACCAGGTCGCGGGCGGCTTCGTAGTACGCAGCATCGGCTCCCTGCAACCCTTTGAGGACGGCGTACTGTCCGGGCCGGGTGGTGGCGACGTTGACGAGCATATGGCGAGCTTTCGCCTGCTCGGCGAATCGTTCGGGGAAGATGCCGTAGCCGACACGGAACCCCGTGATGGCGAGGGATTTCGAGAACCCCGAGGTGACGATGCGGTTTTCGGAGTCAATCGAAAGCGCGGACTCGAACGTCCCCGAGAGGTCGAAGTGGTCGTACACCTCGTCGACGAGTGCCAGCGCATCGTGCGCCTCACAGAGTTCGATAATCTCGCGGACTTTCTCGTGATCGTAGACGGCGCCAGTAGGATTGTTTGGCGTCGTGAGAACCACTAAGGCTGTTTCCTCGGAGATGGCGTCGCGGTAGGCCGCCACGTCCAAGCTACCGTCGCGGTTAGCCGGGACGAACGTCGGGGTGGCGCCCATCATCCGGGTCTTGCCTGGGTAGTAGGGATAGACGGGATCGCTTAGTAGGACCTCGTCGCCAGCGCCCCGTTCGAGCGCTGCGCCCATGCCGAGGTAGTTGGCCTCGCCGGTGCCGTTGGTGACGACGATGCGGTCCGGGTCGACCCCGCGGCGTTTGCCGATTTCGGCTTTGAGTTCGGCAGTGCCGTCACTCGGCGGATACTGAAACTCGTCACTGTCGAACGTTGAATACGCCGCGAGCCCGTCCCGCAGGGCCTGTGGGGGCTCCCAGTCAGGGTTGCCACTCACCATGTCGATGACGTCCTCATGGGCGGCCGCGTCGACGTAGCCCATCACGTGAAAGAACTTCGGTTCCTCGTACTCCATAACTCAGGGTGTGGCTGCCCGACTATGCCGCTTTCGGGTAGGGGCGTACTTCGCCGGTGTTCCGACACTCTCTTTCCGGCACCGAGAACCGACGGAGAAAACGGACTGCCTCAGTTCCGAACCAGGCTCGCACCGTCGAACTCGGTCCGACTGAAATCGAGTTCCATCAGGTCGAGGATCGACGGCGCGATATCGAGCAGGTCGCTGTCCTCGATATCCGCGTCTGGAGTGTCGACAAACAGCGAGGCGTTGTCGAAGCTGTGCATCCCGTTCCGGGGGCTATCCGTGAACACATCCCCGTGGTCCGTGAACCCGGCCTTGAGGTCGAACCCGTCGTTCGGGATGGCCACCAGGTCCGGCGCGATATCGTCGTGGTCGCCGCGGAACGCCTTCTCCTTCTCGACGACGCGAGCACAGACCTTCTTGCCGTCCGGGCCTTCGAGCGCCTCGAGCTGGGCTTTGAGCTCGCTGCGGACTGTCTCGTACTTCTCCTCCGGGACGCTCCCGCGGGGTTCTCGCCCCTCGAGATTGATGTAGAACCGGCCCGGAATCAGGGAGTACGCCCGCGTTTCGTCGGCGATGTCGCCAAGTTCCTCGTGCCCTTCGTCCTGGTACGAGAGCCACCCCTCCTGCTCCAGCCAGGCGTTGAAGTGGACTTCGTAGTCGAGGGATGTGAAGCCGTGATCTGAGGCGACAACGAGCGTCACGTCGTCGGCCAGTGAGTTACGAATCTTCCCGATATACTCATCCAGCTTGCGGTAGAACTCCATGAACGCCTCCTTGTTCGGGCCGTCGCGGGCGTAATCCTTGAAGAGGAAGTGGTTCACTCGGTCGGTGGTCATGAAGACGCCGAAAAAGAGGTCCCAGTCGTCCTGCTCAAGGTAGTGGTCGAACGCCTCGTAGCGCTTCTCGAGGGTCTTGTGGGCATCGGCCATGAACGGCGACTTGTCCTCGTCGTGACCTTGCTTCACGTCGGTGTCGATTTTGTAGTCGATCGAGTCCAGATACTCGCGGAGTTCGTCGGGGTAGGCGGCCTTCTCGACACTGGGTGAGAGGAAGCCCGAAACCATCCGCTGGACGTTACGCTGGGGCGGGAACGTCACGGGGACGTTCATCACCGTCGCGTCGCGGCCGTCGGTGGCGACGCGGTCCCAGAGTCGGGTGGCCTGGACGTCACGGCCCATCGGGACGTACGTGTCGTAGGTCCCGATTTCGCGGTCCTGGAAGCCGTAAACACCGGTCTCTCCGGGATTGACGCCGGTCGTGAGGGCTGGCCAGCATGCGCTCGACTCCGGCGGCACGATGCTGTCGATGGGGCCCGCACTCCCCTCCTCGGCGAGGGTCGCGAAGTTGGGGAACTCGTCGGGGTGGTCGTCAAGCAGACTAAATGGCACACCGTCGATACCGAGGAAAACGACTCTGGGGGCGCTATCGCCCTTGAGTCGGTCGAACAGTCCCATGCCGTCACCTACCGGCGAGTGGGTAAAGAAGCTTCCCTCTGTGAGCCACCCAACGGGGCACTCCCTTGGGCCCAGAAGATTTACGTATTGGTACGACATAGCACACCATGTATGGCGACGACAGAGCGCTCCACGGACGAGCTGTTCGATGAGTTCCTCGAGGACCGCGGTCACGAGACCGAACCGGCGACCTGGGACGAGTCGTATAACAAGAAACAGTGTCCAGACTGCGGTGGGCTTCACGAGTCCCCGGCATCGGAGTGTTCGGTCTGCGGCTGGCGACCGTAGAGACGACCCCACGACTGCGCTGCCTTTCTGACCGCTCTCCGCTGACTCCGCGATCACTCGCCCAACCCACTTTCCTTATGGGTGATGGGGCCCTGTAACGGGTAATGACCGAGACGGACCCCCACGTCACCCGCCTGTTCGGTGGCCCTGGTAGCGGGAAGACGACCGCCCTGCTCGACCGGGTGGAAGAACTAATCGAGGAACCCGATGTGAGTGTTCGGGATATTCTCGTGGTTTCCTACACCCGCGCGGCGGCGGCCGAGATCCGCGAACGGCTGGCCGAACGCATCGACACCACCCCCCGAGCGCTGCAGGGGAACGTCGCGACGATGCACGCGAAAGCTTACGAACTGCTCGACCTCTCCCGCGGCGACGTGGTCGGCGAGAGCGACAAGGAGGAGTTCTGTGACCAGTTCGGCATCGAGTACGAGGACGAGAAATCCGGCGCCGGCCGCCGCACCGCGCGGTCGACGACGCTGGGCAACAAAGTCATCGCCACCTCCCAGTGGCTCCAGCGCACCAATCGCGAGGTGAGCGACTGGTACGACGTGCCGTTCCAGTGGGACGTCGAAGAGGTCCGCCTGCCGCCGGATATCGACCCGAACGCACAAGAGGGCAACAAGTATACGCCGACGTGGTCCTCGGACGACGAGCGCCTCGACATCCCCGAGGCAATCCGTGGCTGGCGCAACTACAAGGGTGAGGAGGAGATCGTCGGCTTCGCGGACATGCTCGAACGCGTCGCCCAGCGCTCCCTCCAGCCGGGCGTCGACTACCTCATCATCGACGAGTTTCAGGACATCACGACGCTCCAGTCGCGGGTGTACGAGGAGTGGAAACCCCACCTGAAGAAGGCCCTCATCGCCGGCGACGACGACCAGGTCGTTTACGCCTGGCAGGGTGCCGACCCTGACCTGCTGCTCGACGAGGAGGTCGACGAGGACGTGGTACTGCCGAACTCCTATCGGCTCCCCTCTCGGGTGCTGAACGTGGTGAACAAGGAGATTCGCCACATCAAGAAGCGTCAGGAGAAAGACCTCCGCCCCCGGAAGGAAGGTGGGAGCGTCGAAGCGGTGTCCTCGCCATCGATGCTCGACCTCGTCCGGAACGTTCGCAACACCATCCAGGACGAGAACAAGTGTGCGGACGAGGACCGTGAGGGCAGCGTCATGCTGCTGTTCCGGGCGCGCTACCAGATGTTCGACTTCGTCGACGAGTTCATCAAGGAGGGAATCCCCTTCTCCTCGCTCACTGACCAGCGCCTCTGGACCGACCGGCTCACCGACTACGTCCGAGCCATCGAGGCCATCGAAGCCGACGAGCGCATGACGGCGCTTCAGGCGCGCCGGCTGGCGGATATCCTGCAGGATTCGGCCTTCGGTGGCGGCGACCGCGACGACCTCTACGACCTCATCGACGACGTGGAGGATACCCACGCCGAGGACGACCTCGCGGCCATCCCCATCGCCCCGGACGCGGTGGACGACACGGTCCCGTTCATGCCGGAACCAGAGGCGGCCGCAGATATGGCGCGGAAGATCACGTCCTTCCAGCGCAAATCCATCGCGGCGTACTTCGACGGCGACTACGAGGGGATGGACCCCGACCGCGTGCGCGTCGGCACCATCCACTCCGCCAAGGGTCGCGAGGCCGACCACGTCTTCATGGCCACCGACCTCACCGAGAAGGTTGTCGAGCAGATGGCCGCCCAAGCCGCCCAGCAGGGAATCGAGACGCCGGGTGAGGAGGAGTTCACCAAGACCACCAATCCGGTGCCCGTCCTCACCGACAACGAGCGGCGTGTGTTCTACGTCGGGATGTCCCGGGCCCGCGAGCGCCTGGTGCTCATGGAGAATCTGGTCTCTGGGGCGCCGACGCTCCCCATCAGCGTCCTTCTGTTCAACGAACTCCGTGAGGGTGAACCGATGGACCACATCGACGAGGTGCAGGCGGAACTCGAGGCACCCGAACCCGAGCCATGAGCAAGGGGGTGGCACCCGGCGCGCCGTCCGTCGACGCCGACCACCCGCCCGCTCCCGAAACTAACCTCTCGCCGATCGCGAACGCCGTCACCGAGCGCAACGCCGCAGGCTTCGTCGCCGTGGGTGACCGCTTCGACGACGACGTTCGCTACCTCTCCCGATTCGGCGGGCCCGACCGTGAGTACGCCGTCGTCGTCAGTTCTGACCGCGCGGCGCTCACTGCACCGTCCCTCTTTGGCGAGCAGGCGGAACGGGAGTTCGTCGACGCTGCACCTGCCGATGGAGTCGAGCGTGAAGTTCGCACAGAACATCAGAGCGAACCGGCTGGCCTGCGTGCGGTGGCCGCACTCGACGACTACAGCGACACCGGCCAGACGGTTCTCACTCCGGCGAATATCCCGCACGCCGCTGCGCTCTACCTGGAACAGGCCGGCTACGAACTCCAGTCGACCACCGCTGTCGCCGAGGCTCGCGAGCGAAAAACCGAGGCCGAACTCGCCTGTCTTCGGCGCGTTCAAGCAGTTACCTGTCGCGGAATGGCGCGCGCAGAAGCAGTCCTCGCGGCTGCAGGGCCCGTTGGGGATGACCTCCTCTGGGATGGTGAGCCGCTCACTACCGAGCGACTCCGCCGTGAAGTCGACGCCGAGCTCGCCCGGCACGGGGTTCGGAGCGCCGGCAACACCGTTATCGGTGCGGGCCCGACCGCGGCTGATCTCCACTTCACCGGTATCGACCAGATTTCACCAGGCGAAACCGTGTTGCTCGATATCTCACCCAGCGGCCCACACGGCTACTACGGCGACCTGACCCGGACGTTCGGTGTCGAGAGCGAGGGTGGCTGGGAACGGCGTGCGTTCGTCGCGGTCGAGGAAGCCCATCAGGTGGCGCTGGACCACATCGAACCCGGCGTCGAAGCCGGGGGGATCCACGAGGAGACAGCAGCGGAACTCGCCGCGCACGGCTTCCGTGTCGACTCTGGAACCGTTGGGTTCACGCACGGTGTGGGCCACGGCGTGGGCGTCAGTCTCCACGAAGGCCCCTCGCTCACGGGTGAAGCCAGCCTCGAACCCGGCCACGTCATCACGATTGAACCCGGAGTCTACGACCCTTCCCAGGGCGGCGTCCGTATTGAGGATCTCGTGGTCATCACCGAGGCGGGGTACGAGCGACTCGCGAGCTACCCGGTTCGCTTCACACCCAAAGCTGCCGAGTAGGCCCGGATGTTTTCAGGGAGAAGGCGACCACGCCCGTCGTGGTCTGAAACCGGCCGCGGGGTGGTCGAGGCGGGAGTCCGGCGCACCCCTCGTGGTCTCAGTGGTGCGCCGGCTGTTCGCTACCTTCCAGTAGTTCACTCTTGCCCTTGCTCATCGTCCGTGTCGAGCGCGCGGTCGAGCGCCCCGTCGGCGACCTTCCCCGGCAGGTCGCCGGGTGTGGTGAGGTACTGGGGCAACCACACCATCAGCGCAGCGACCATGATGTAGAGGGCGCCGGCGACGGGAGCGCCGCCGATGATCTCTTCGATGCCGTAGATGCCCAGCGGAATCGCGAAGATGAGGCTCCCGGCGAGCGCCAGCGTCTGTCTGATACCGAGGGCCATTAGAGAGTGGTACCGCCCGTGCCCGGATAACCCTCACGCCGTCACGGAACTGAGAGTAAAAACGTTCTTGTGACGCGGCGGCGGAGCCCCGGCTATGTTCACCGGCATCGTCGAGCGGACGGGGGAGTTGGCCGACGTGACCCAAAACGAGGACGGCCGGCGGCTGACTATCGCTGTCGAGGGGCTCGAAGACCTGCATCACGGGCAGTCCATCAACGTGAGCGGCGTCTGTCTCACGGTCGAGGAGTTCGGGGAGGATTGGTTCGAGGTGTTCCTCGCGAGCGAGACGGTCAAGAAGACGTATCTGGGGGAGCTCATCGTGGGTGACCTTGTCAACATCGAGCGCGCGATGCCCGCCGACGGGCGCTTCGACGGCCACGTGGTGCAGGGACACGTCGACACCACCGCAACCGTCGAGGCGGTCGAACAGATCGGCGAGGACTGGCGCTACACATTCTCACTGCCTGCTGGCCTGGCGAAATACATCGTCTCCAAGGGCTCGATTACGGTCGATGGCATCAGCCTCACCGTGGCCGAGCGCCACGACCAGCGCTTCGAGGTGGCGATCATCCCGGCGACGCGGGAGATCACGACACTCTCGGAGAAAGAACCGGGAGACCCGGTTCACCTTGAGGTAGATGTCATGGCAAAATACGTCGAGCAGATGGTGGAGGGCTACCGTTAGTCTGCCTGGCTGGACGTCTCACACGCGCCGTCGGCTGTCGTCGGCTCCGGCAGATTCAGCTGATAGAGATTCTGGCGAGCGTCGGCGAAGTAGACGTCCTCGTCGACAATACCGATTCCTTCGAGCCGTTCGAGGGCGTAGCGGACAGTCCGGGCCGAGAGCATCGACTCCTCGACGATTCCCTTCTGGGTGAGCGGGCCGTTGTATTCGAGTACTTTGAAGACCAGCTTGGCGCTTGGTGGGAGGTCGTCCAGACTCTCCTCATCTGTCTGGGTCATCGTTACGGTTCGAAACACGCCACAGCCATAAACCTTCGTAGAGGTGTGAATCGGCCTACGTGTCGGCCCGGTTGGGGCACAAGCGAACTCCTTTTGTCGCCCCGTCTCGGAGCTACCCCTATGGCTACGGAGAGTTCTCGCGGGCTTTCGGACCACCTCCGCGGGGTAACCGTCACGACCCTCGCCTGTCTCGCGGGCGTCGGGGCGACGATAACCAGCACGACCGTGGTGGGTCTGGAAGCCACTGCGGCAACCAGTGAGCTATCGCTGGTCATCGTCGCGGCGTTCGTCCTCGTTCAGTACCCGGTGCTCTACGCGATCGGCGTCGATGTGTCCGAGTTCGGGGTGAAGGACAACCTCTACGTTTCGTTCATGACGTTCGCACTCTGGTACCTCACCTACGCAGTGCTGCTGTCCACTGAGGTCGCCGCCTGATGTCCAGCGACAGTATCGCGGTCGTCGACCTCGACCGGTGTCAGCCGGACCGCTGTAACTACGAGTGTCAGAACTTCTGCCCGCCCAACCGGACCGGGAAGGAGTGCATCACCCTCCGGGGTGACGCCGCCGAGGAGCTCGGCGGAATCGAAGGCGAACCCGACCAGGTGAAGATCTCCGAGGAGATCTGTCTGGGCGAAAGCTGTGGCATCTGTGTCGAGAAGTGCCCGTTCGACGCGATTGAGATTATCAACCTCCCCTCGGAACTCGAGGAGGAGCCCGTCCACCGATACGGGGAGAACGCCTTCGCACTGTACGGTCTCCCCACCCCCGAACCGGGCAACGTCACGGGGCTGCTCGGCCCGAACGGCATCGGGAAATCCACCGCCGTCCACGCGCTGGCCGGCGAGGTGACGCCAAACCTCGGGAACTTCGACGATGAACCCGACTGGGACGCCGTCCTCGACCGCTACCGCGGCACCCAACTCCAGAACTACCTCGAGAAGCTGCTGGCCGACGAGGTGTCGGTCGCACGCAAACCCCAGTATATCGACCAGATTCCCGACCAGTTCGACGGGGAGGTCAGGGAACTACTCTCAGCGACGGACGAACGGGGCGACCTCGACTACCTCGTCGAAGAGCTCTCCATCAAGCCGGTGATGGAGCAGTCCATCGACTCGGTGTCGGGTGGAGAGCTCCAGCGGGTCGCCCTCGCGGCAACGCTGGCACGGGACGTGGACTTCTACTTCCTCGACGAGATCACCCCCTATCTCGACATCAGCCAGCGGATGACCGCCGCACGGCTCATCCGGGAACTGGCCGACGAGGACCGCTCGATGCTCGTGGTCGAACACGACCTCGCTATCCTCGACCTGCTGGCTGACACGCTCCACGTCACCTATGGGGAGCCAGGGGCCTACGGTGTCGTCACGGACCCGAAATCGGTCCGAAACGGCATCAACGAGTATCTGACGGGCTACCTCAACAACGAAAACATGCGGATTCGGCCCGAGTCCATCACCTTCGAGCAGCACGCGCCGCGCTCCTCGACGAAGGGCCAGCCGCTGGTCGAGTACCCCGACATGTCCAAATCTTACGGCGAAGGAGAGTTCTCCCTCGACGTGGAGGGCGGCACCATCTACGAGTCGGAAGTGCTGGGCGTGGTCGGCCCGAACGGCATCGGGAAATCGACGCTCGCGAAGATGTTCACGGGCGCGCTCACTCCCGACGACGGTGAACTCGACACCGAACTGGAGATCGCCTACAAGCCCCAGTATATCGAAATCGACCAGCCGATGCGGGTCGACGCGTTCCTGGCCTCAATCACCGACGAGTTCGGCTCTTCCTACTGGAACACCGAAATCGCTCAGCCGCTGCAGCTCAGCCGCATCATGGAACAGAACCTCGACGACCTCTCGGGCGGGGAGCGCCAGCGGGTCGCCATCGCAGCCTGCCTCTCGAAGGACGCCGACCTCTACCTGCTGGACGAGCCGTCGGCGCACCTCGACGTCGAACAGCGGGTGCAGGCCACCTCGGCCATCCGCCGCTACACCGAGAACCACGATGCGACGGCGATGGTCATCGACCACGACATCTACATGATCGACCTGTTGTCGGATCGCCTGATGGTGTTCGACGGCGAGCCCGCCCAGCACGGGACCGCCCGTCCGCCCACGGAGATGCGTGCGGGGATGAACGATTTCCTCGGGGACCTCGACATCACCTTCCGGCGGGACGAGCGGACCGGCCGCCCGCGCATCAACAAACCCGACAGCCAGAAGGACCGCGAGCAGAAGCGCAACGGCGAGTACTACTACACGGACTGACGCGGCAGCCGGAACCACCCGGCTATAACCTGCTGCCACCGTACTGTTCGAGCGATGCTTCGGCTTGCCGTCGCCACCCAGCAGGAGACGTTCGAGCGCATCCGCGACCCCCTCGCCGAGCGCGATGTCGAGGTTGTCCCGGTTCGCGCGAGCGAGCGCACGCTCTCACTGTCCGACCCCGACCTCCCGAGCGTCGACGCTGGCCTCGTCTTCCCCTCCCGACTGATGGAGGGAGGTGCCGTCGCCGCTGCGCTGGACGTGCCGTGGGTCAACGACCGCGAAGCTATCCTCACCTCCCGGAACAAGGCAGGCGTCCTCGCTGCGCTCGAGCGGGACGGTCTCCCGGTTCCGGAGACGACGCTGGTCTCGAATCCTGTCGACGATGATGTCGTTGCTGAAGCGGCGGCGGCCCTCCAGGATGGGACCGGCCAGGAGGAGTTGGTGGTCAAACCCAACTCCACCACCCGCGGCGTGGGCGTTGCCCGCGTGGGCGACCCGGACTCACTGCTCGGCGTGACGGACTATCTCGATTTGGTTCACGATTTCCGGGCGACTGGGGACCGCTCGTATCTCTTGCAGGAGTATCTTCCTGAGGCACGTGATTACCGCGCGATGGTGGTCGACGGCGAGTACGCTGGCGCCGTTGAACGACGGCTCCCCGAGGAAGCGACTGCGGCGGGCCGCTGGAAACACAACGTCCACCGCGGCGCCGTCGCCGAAGGCGTCTCTCTCCCGACGGAGGCCCGCGAACTCGCCGAGGACGCGGCTGCGGTACTGGATATCGAGTACGTCGGCGTCGACCTGCTGGAGACCGACAATCGACTGGTCGTCAACGAGACCAACGCCCGGCCGACCGTCGACGACAAAACCAAGTACGAACCGGGCTTTTACGACCGGCTAGTGGGGCTGATTCGGCGGACTGCCCAGAAGGAGTGAGCCAGAACGAGCCGCGAGTTACTCCACGTCGATATCTGCAGAGTCGGTCACCTTCTCGAAGGTGACCTCGAGAATCCCGTTGTTGAACGTGGCCTCGGCGCTGTGCTCGTCGACGCGGGCAGGGAGGCGCACCCGTTCGCGGTACTCGCCAGCCTCGAGGGTGAGCGTCTCGCCGTCACACTGGAGCGAGAGGTCCTCCTTGTCGGCACCCGGGAGGTCTGCGACCAACCGCAGTCGGTCACCCTCGTCGAACGCATCGATGTGGGTGTTGCCCTCGCCGGCGCTATCGCCGGCAGGCCCACCCATCATGCGCTCGATCTCGTCGAAGATATCGCCGAAGGGGTCGTCACGCTCATCCCTACGCATAGACAGTGGTACGCTACAGCGACGCAAAAACCTTCTGTCGGTAGGCGTCACCGAGGAACCACCCGATTCTTGCCGGTGGTTTCCCGCTTCACCGGGACCGGACGGTTGAAGTACTGTTCAACCAAACGAATGCGACGAATGAGTTCCTTCGCCACGCTCGACCGGTTTGCGGAGCGCTTCTCGGAGGCACGCGTCCTCGTCCGACTCGACCTCAACTCCCCCATCGAAGCGGGGACGGTCCAGGATAACCGTCGCTTCGAGCGCCACGCACGCACGGTGTCGGAACTCGCTGAAGCCGGTCACCGCGTCATCTGCTTGGCCCACCAAGGTCGCCCCGGGCGCAACGATTTCGCCCATCTGGAGCAACACGCCAGGATTCTGGAGGGGCATCTCGACTGCCCGGTGGAGTTCGTTGAGGACGTGGACGGTGAGGTGGCGGCTGCGGCCATCGAGGCGGCCGAACCAGGCGACGTGGTGCTGCTCGACAACCTCCGGATGAGCGACGACGAGCTCGCCGACCGAGACCCCGAGGCCCACGCCGAGTCGCCGTTAGTCACCCGACTGGCAGCCGCCGCCGACGCCTACGTCAACGACGCCTACTCCGCGGCCCACCGCTGTCACGCGTCACTCGTCGGCCTCCCGTTCGTCCTCCCGGCCTACGCCGGCCGCGTTATGGAGACGGAGTACGAGGCCAACTCAACCATCGCCAACCGAAGCTTCGACGGGCCGGTGACGATGGTGCTTGGCGGAACCAAAGCCACTGACGTCATCGGCGTGATGGACGCCATCGGCGACAAAGTCGACCGCTTCTGTCTGGGCGGCATCGTCGGCGAACTGTTCCTGCGGGCCGACGGCTACCCCGTCGGCATCGACCTGCGGGGCGAAGGGACCGCCCTATTTGAGGAGCAGTGGGAGCGAAACGAGGAGACCATCCGCGGCATGCTCGCGGACCGGCGCGACCAGATTCGTCTTCCGGTCGACGTAGCCTACGAAGACGAGGCGGGCGAGCGCGCCGAAATTGACGTCGAAAACGTCGAGGAGAAGACCACGCCGTTCCCCGACGTGGGTGGCGGAACGGTCGAGCGCTACACCGAGGAGATTCACGGGAGCGAAGCGGTGTTCGTCAAGGGTTCACTCGGGCTGTTCGAGGACGAGCGCTTCTCCGACGGCACCGTCGGCGTGCTTGAGGCCATCGCAGCCGAGGACTGCTTCTCCGTCGTCGGCGGTGGCGACACCTCCCGGGCTATCGGAATGTACTGGCTGGATGAGGCCTCGTTCTCGCACGTCTCAATCGCTGGCGGCGCCTACATCAAGGCGTTGACGGGCCAGACGCTGGTCGCCGTCGAAGCGCTGGAAGAGAACTACCCCGCGTAAGGAGAACCGCCGCCCGCGTTACCGCTCGAACGCTCGGCCCAACCCCATCCCGATGGTCTCGTTGGTCGTCGCGATGCTCTCGGCTTTGCTCGCCGACCCCGTAATCGCCCGAATCGCGTCGACGTTCTCTGGAACCACGTCGGACTCTTGGTGAATTGCCTGGAAAAGATAGAGGTCCCTGCCCCGCACCGCGATGGATTCGGCCCAGATGCAGTTCTCCCAAATATCGCCACGGGAGCGGCCCGCGTCGAGTGCGAACTCCTTGAGTTTGCCAGCGCCGTCGATGCCGGCCGCCTCGGGCACGAGGAACAGCCGCGACTCCTCAGCAAAGAGCTCTTTCACCGCCTCTGCGTCGGTTTCGCTCTCCAGCGTGACGTTCACCGAGTGCATGTGCATCAGCGTCGTGGGCACCTTCAGCCCCAGCGTGTCGATAGCGATGTCGGGGAAGATGGTCTTCACGTCGGGGCCGTGGTGGCTCGGGAGCGAGACGGGGTCCGGGATGATGTCGTTGATGGGACCGCGGTCGGTCTGTCCGGGGTCGCCGCCGCGACGGACCAGCGTCACACGGGCCTTCTCCACGCCGTACTCCTCGCGGAGCGGCGCGAGCAGGCGCGAGAGCCCGGTCGTATTGCAGGAGACCACACGTACGTGGTCCGCGTCCTCGGCCTGCTCGAAGTTCGCACGGGCGTTGAACGAGGTGTCGGCCACCTCGGCGTCCTCGCCGCCCTGGTAGATAGCCGGGGTGTCGTGGGCCTCGTAGCTTTCCTTGTTTTTGGCGCCAATGCCGCTCGGGGTGGCGTCGACGATGACGTCGACGCTATCGACCAACGCGTCGAGGTCGCCGGCGACGGCCATCCCGGCCTCGTCGAACCGCTCGCGGCGTTCGGGGACTGCCGCATAGAGGTCATACCCCTTGGCGAGGGCGGCTTCAGCCTCGAAGTTCGGTGAGGTCTTTGCGACCCCAACGAGATCCATATCTCGCTGTGCGACAACAGCATCGGCCACGCGCTTTCCGATGGTACCGTATCCGACGACGCCGACCTGAGTCATATCGTCTACAAGTGGGTCCCTTCGCTGTATAATCGTTTCGAGCCACCCACGGGACGGGGTTCTCCTCCTCGAGGTGTCGTTCGATGCTCCTCAGTTCGGCATGACCAGCCAGCTGCAGCAGTTGGCGGGGCGTGGTTGGGCGACCGTTGCGCCCGTTCGAGTGGCAGCTGGGGCGGCAGGCACCCCGATGGAGTCGGGTGGTCGACCGGACAGTGACCTCAAATAACCCGTCGCCTGCTGGCGATTCATGCCAAATCCCGCGATGGGGACAAGCTTCATATCCGGGGTCGTCTAACACAGGCGTTGCTAGCGGGAACGAAAAAAGCGGAGAAAGGGAGTGGTGGTACATTCCTCGTTTCTCCGTCCGACGGCATAAACGTTCCCCCCTCGCCAGTGGCAATGCCGGCCCGGGAACAGCCGTTGGAGCGGGCGCGCGCCCGCCGTCGTTCCGCAATCCAACTATGAAACACACGTCACGATTATCTCACCACGACGGTACGGAGCGGACGCGTTGGTCTCGGGACGGAGACGGGAGCGAACGACGCCGGCCGCGCCAATCCACCAGCCCCAGCCAGCGAGGTCGTCGATGGGCACGCTAACGGTCCGTGACGACGAGACCGAGCGAACCCTCTACACGGGCTGGGAGTCAGATCTGGTCCTTGAGCGGGACGGGACAGGGGTTCCCCGTGTCGTCGTTTCCTCCGACGCACCGTTCGACCCGAATGACGTTCCTGTTCAGGAGGCCAGCGACGATGCACTCGGCCCGGAGCAGACCGATTGGCCCTGGGCGCTGCTGGTCGTGCCGACGGTCTTGGCAATCTTGCTGGGAGCCCTCACTGCCGGTGGGGTGCTCTCCTTAGCTGGACTGGACACACCGCTCGCGTTCACTGCGGCTGCGCTCACCTATCTTGGCGCCGTCTTCGGAACGCTGTTGATCCTCAACGACGCGGCATATCTCAAAAACGCCGACGCGGCCTGGCAGCCGAACCCCTGGCTGTTCGTCGGCGGTGGGGGAGTCGCACTGGTCGGCATCAGCACCCTCCTCGCGCCGAGCCTGTCGATGACGGCGCTCGTTGGGGTCCTGATTACTGCCGTAGCAGCCTCCTCGGTCGTCTCAGGACCGGTGTATCTGCTCTTACGGGACAGATACGCTGGGCTGCCCTGAGTTGGCGCGCTGGAGGGCGCGCTATCCGCTTTTGCGAACCCAGTCCTTGGTCCGCCCCACTGCTCGCCGCCAAAGTGTGACCGTCCGACGCCAACTCTCGGCCACAGCGTAGGCGAGCATGTGCGCGAACTCGAGAACCATCTCGGACTCCTGGGTCGTCGGCGAGGTCCTTGTGGATCTTCTCGGCTCCCTGGATTCGGACTGTGCGTCGTTGGCCGCAGAGCGAGCCCCCTGGCTGTCGGATTGGCTCTTGGCTAGGAGCTGTGGTTTGCCCTCGGATTCGGGCTCTGGCTCTCTGTTGTCGACGCCAGCGTCGCGGAGCGACGCCCTGAGATCTGAGTCGACGGTTTCGAAGGAGGGTGGATCGATATCGTCCAGCCCCGGCGTCGCGCCCGCGTCGAACGTCTCCTTCCGGCGGAACTGGACCTTTCGGACCTTCTCGTCCCAATCTGTGACCAACACCGCCTCCCCGTTGTCCAGCTCCTCGACCTCGTCGGCCCAGTCGCTGTCCAGGAACCGCGAGACGACTTTCGTGTCGTTCTCCCAGGTCAGGCGGTGCCAGCAGAGCCAGTCACACTGGGTGATGAAGTCCTTGTCCACGGCGGCTGGTCGCTGTGAGATGCCACAGAGCCCGAGCCCGCGCTTGCGGCCGCGCTTGGCAACCTGGACCAACAGCTCCGAGAGATCGTCGCTGCCGCCCGACTCCGGGAGGTACTCGTGGACCTCTTCGACCAGGAGGAGGAACGGCTGTTTCGCCCGTTTCTCGCGCACGAACAGCTCGTGGACAACGCCGTGAATCAGCTCGTCGCCCTCCTCGCCGGAGATGTAGCCCGACACGTCCAGCACCACGGGCACGTGCTCCTCGAGGGCGATGCGGGCGATGGCTTCAGCTTGTCCTGGACCGACTTGGACGTCACACTCGTGTCGGCCCCGACGTGTAACACCTCATAGCGTTCCTTCAGCCCGTAGTACTCCCCGTCAGTGTCGACGATGAGCAGGGGAAGGTTCAGCTCGAGGAGCTCCTCACAGAGCACGCTCGCGGTGTTTGATTTGCCGCTGCCGGATTTGCCGGTGACGAACCCCCGGCCCGTCAGCAGTTCCACCACGGGCAGGGTCGTCCCGTCGACACCGACCGTGATCTCTTCCGGCACGTCACTCATTGGGGTGGAGTCCGTCGCAACGGGGCATAAACGCTCGGGTAGTGGGCATCTTTTTGGTCGCCATCGGCCAGTAGTATCCATGAACGGCCTCTCGACCGACCAGTACCTCCGGGTCGCGGGTGTGGTAATCGTCTCGACTGTCGTCCTCACGGCTGTCTTCCTGGGCGTCTTGGCTGTCGTCACGGGGAAGGCACCAGGGCTGGGCGGGCGTGTTCCGGTCTACATGCTGCTGATGGCCGTCGCCTTCGTCATCAGCGTCGTCGGCTTGATCCGATGTGACGTCGGCGGTGGGGTAGTGCTTTCGGCAGCCACTGGGGCGGGTGTCCTCACCTTCTGTATCGGCCTGCTGGCTGGCGAGGGCGTGGTGTTCACAGTCCGGGAGCCATCAGCGGTGTTTGGCTCCGAACTGGTGGTCTACTTCCTGGCGGCGGCGCTCATCGGGACGGGACTCAGCTACTGGACCGTGAACTACTGGCGGGAGTTCACGAACTTCGGGGAGGACGAGACTGAGCAGGGGAGCCTGTGAACTACCCTTCCCTACCGCGCTCGGGGCTACTCGCCCCTCGCTTGTTGAGGACAGAGTCGTCCGAAAATCGGAGATTTTCGGGATCACGAGAATCTTCGATTCTCGAACGACTTCCTGTTTCTGTGTCGGAACTTGCACCCGACGTGGGCACAGCGTTGACGAATCGCTCTGCGATTCGTTCGCACACCAGAACGCGAAACGTTCTGGGGACGGTTCCAGACTCCGCAGGCGACTTCCCTTCACGGGTGGTTCGGAGTGTCCCACTCCTACCAGTTGGACACTCGGCCACAACCGATGGTGCGCGCTTCTTGTCGTCGTTCGAAAGACGCATCGCGTCTTTCGTGATGACGAAACGGCTTCGCCGTTTCGAACCACGCTTGAACACCGTCGGAAGCGTGGTGAGCATCGTACTACCCTTCCGACTGCGAGGGTAGTAAGCGTGTTGGGAACCGTATTTGCGACTTGTGCGGGCGCTGTATCCCCTCCCTGCTCGCGCCTTTGGTGCTCGCTGAGGAAGGGGGCTTAACTCCCTCAATCACAGCTAATTTCACCCGGCCCGAGGCGGGAAGCCCTTTGGGCTGGCCGTCCTACACCAGGCTATGTCCGACAGCACCCGTTCTTTGAGTGCCGATTTCCGCGCGGCCGCCGAGACGGCGGTCCACCAGTGCCTCGACCTTTCGGCGGACGAGTCCATCGCCATCGTCACTGATGACGAGCGCCGCCCCATCGCGGAGGCCTTCTATGCAGTATCCTGTGCGGTGACCGACGACGCCACGCTCGTTCAGTATCAGCCCGGCAGCCAGCACGGCCAGGAGCCGCCGGGGCCCGTCGCCGCCGCGATGAAGGAGACCGACGCCTTTCTCGCCCCGACGACGCGCAGTCTCTCACACACTCGCGCGCGCTCGGCGGCCTGCAAAGCGGGCGCCCGTGGGGCCACCCTTCCCGGAATCACAGAACGCGTGATGATCGCCGGACTGGACGCCGACTACGAGGCCATCGCGGAGCACTCAGCAAACGTCAAAGCCCAGGTGGCCCACGCCGACGAGATTCGCGTGACGACGCCCGCCGGCACCGACATCACCTTCGAAACTGGCGACAGAGAGTGGCACGAGGACACCGGCATCATCCACGATCCCGGGTCGTTCTCGAACCTCCCTGCGGGGGAGGTGTTCGTGGCGCCCGAATCCGCTGACGGGACGTTCGTCGTCGACGGAACGATGATGCCACACGGCCTGCTCGACGAGAGCCAGGAACTCGTCTTCGAGGTCGAGGACGGCTACGTCACCCACATCGCTGACGAGGCGATCCGCGCTGACGTGGATGCGGCCGCTGAGGAGGTTGGCAGCGCCGCCAGGAACATCGCTGAACTGGGCATCGGGACCAACGTGGGTGTGGATGACCTCGTTGGCTCGGTGCTGCTCGACGAGAAGGCCGCGGGGACGGTCCACATCGCGATTGGTGACGACGCCTCTATTGGCGGCGAGACGGAGGCGCCAATCCACCTCGACGGCATCCTCCGGGAGCCGACGGTGTACGCCGACAGCGAGCCGGTGGCGCTCCCGTGATAGCCCCCATAGAGCGTGTCATAGAAAGGTTCGCATGGCCGTCTGACACTATTTTAGCCTGCGCTGCATCTCGTGGTCGATTGCGACGCACACCGTTTTGTGCGAGCCGTTCGAACAAAAGCGCATGCCGCGGAAGCCGTCGCTGACGCTGTCCGGGGAGTGGCGGGAGCTGGAGGACGACGAGCGCGTCGTGTTCTCGCTCCCGACGGTCCACGTTCGCGGGCGCCCGGTCGTCTTCGACGACGGCGCGCTCCGCGACGCGGTACGGTCGGCGACCGGCGGCGCGGTCGACCAGCCGGTCCGCGTTCTCGATGCACCTCGCGTTCGACCCGCCGCTGCCCGCGGGCGTCGGCGTCACCTCCGTGTTCCCGATACTCCGGGACGTCGCCGAGCGTGAGTTCGGCGACGACCTCCGCGAGCGCGAGTTCGAGTGAGCGTCTCGCGCGGCCGCCGCGACCGCACGCGCGGACCGGTGGTCCGCGTCGCTCTCCGCCAGTACGACGCCGCCGTCCCGCTGGACGGCGACCGCGCGAACTGCGAGGGCTGGCTCGGCGCCTGGCACGAGGACGGTAATGTCTCTCTCGCCGGCGGCGCATACCTCGCCTCGGGCGTCCCGACGTCGACCTCGAACCCAACCGATATGGTCGAGAACACCTCGAGGCCACCCGGACCGTCGAGTAGGCGCAGGTCAGGTCCTCGCCGGGCGAATTCAAGGGTAACGCCGAGCGCGCCGTACCGAAACCACTAACTACTACTTGGAGATATAACTAGGTGGTATGAAAGGCTTCGACTCGTTCAGCGACGTCGGCGAAGCAGAGGTAACGCGCGCCATCGGCCAGGAATGGACCGAAGAGTTCCTCGACTACTCTGACACGGACGTCATCATCGTCGGCGGCGGCCCGTCCGGCCTCATGGCCGCGAAAGAACTCGCCGAACGCGACGTCGACGTGATGGTCGTCGAGAAGAACAATTACCTCGGCGGCGGCTTCTGGCTCGGCGGCTTCCTCATGAACAAGGTCACCGTCCGCGACCCCGCCCAGAAGGCATTCGACGAACTCGACGTCCCCTACGAGCCCGCGCAGGACACCGACGACCTCTACGTCGCCAACGGCCCGCACGCCGCGTCCTCGCTCATCAAGGCGACGTGCGACGCCGGCGCGAAGATCCAGAACATGACCGAGTTCACGGATATCGTCGTCCGCGAAGACCACCGCGTCGCCGGCATAGTCATGAACTACACGCCCGTCCACGCACTCCCCCGCGAGATTACGTGCGTCGACCCCGTTGCCGTCGAAGCCGACCTCGTCATCGACTCCACCGGCCACGACGCCATGGCCATCAACAAACTCGACGAACGCGGCGTCCTCGACGCTCCCGGCATCGAAGCCGCGAATGAACGCGGCGACGTCATGGACTCCAGCAGCGACAACTCCTACGGCGCCCCCGGCCACGACTCCCCCGGCCATGACTCCATGTGGGTCGGCCGCAGCGAAGACGAAGTCGTCGAACACACCGGCCTCGTCCACGACGGCCTCGTCGCCTCCGGGATGGCCGTCGCCACCGCCTACGGCCTCCCCCGCATGGGGCCAACGTTCGGCGCCATGCTCGTCTCCGGCAAGAAAGCAGCACAGGTCGCCCTCGACGAACTCGACGTCGACGCACCCCAGGTCGAACTCGACGCCACCGCCGCACCCGCCGCAACCCCCGGCGACGACGACTCGTAGTGTTCAGATACGCTGATTCCATGCGAAACTGGACGATCTGAGCCAGTTGTCGGCTGTTTCGGCTTCGGCATTGCTGAAACAGTTTGAGAACGCGGTAGTTCGGCGTTTTATTTCTCTAACGCTCTTGTGTCGTAGATTGTTGGTGGCGAGCTGTCCTGCGGTTTTACAAAGTCCAACTCGCTTGGACCACCCTTCCAGAACTGACGTGACCCCAGCTGAATCGTAGCTTCTTCGGACTGACCTGAACTAACGAGTCCTCACCAACAATCCTCTACCCAAGAGCGTACCAGTATTGTAGCGATCGACTTTTATTGTCAGAATATTGTCCTCTACGAGGAAATATTAGGAAGAACGCGATTCCTAGGCCGACACCCATACCGATTGCACGATGAATTTCAATTGGGCCAGAGGACAGTAATTCTTGAACAAAGAGTGAGCTTAAGACGCCAACAGCGAATCCGAAGAGACTCATCTGCCGAGAAGACCAACGAGAACTAGTCATACTGAATGCTAATCAACACCAGGTGATACATATTTGCTGTTCGAAGTCCCAGTTTGAATTCTACCAATGAGTTCACAGCCTTCAGCGACCCGCTGTTTCGGGCGGAAATATGTCTGAAGAAGAGAATTTCAACAGAACCAGTTCGGTCGTAGTAGATTTTGAGTTTTGCTCTGGTAAGTGCTGTTGTCAGGAGTTGTGGTCGCGAGTTAGTCCCACCACATACGTACGAGCTCCCATGAACTGGGTTGTTGATCTCGCAGGTCGTCGCTGGTCAGTCCAGCTGGGTAAGTGTGCGTGCCACCGGTGTCAACCACTCCGAGTTCGTCCGGGTATTTGTGTCCGGTGAGGTGCTCGTTGATCTGGTCGGCCAGTGCGGGCAGATCATTGTGCCAGATGTAAAGTGCAGGGCTGTTTTCTCGTGCGACTCCGATTTTTGTGTTCGGTGCGAGGTCACTCACGAGGTCGATGACTGCCTCTCGGTTGAAATGGTTGTAGGTAGGTGGCATTTCTTTGAGCGCGTCGATGGCGCGGTCGGGAGTGACGAGCGCGCTGTGGTAGTGCAGGCTGCGGGCGAGGAATTCTTCGGTCGTGACGTCTGTCGTTTCGGTGTTGGTGGTGGGGTCTGTCGTGGTTTGTGTGTAGGTGACCTCGGTGGTGATGTCACCGTGGTATCGACCGTATGCGATGTGTGTGGCTCGTATGAGATCTCCGAAGTCGCCGCTGTATAGTTGTCCGAGTGGGTTTTGTGGTGATGCGGCGTTTGGTGGGTTGGTCGTGTTCTTGTGGGGATCTTCGTGTATTGGTGCTGGGGTGTAGTCTGGGTCGATGTTGGTGTCCCAGTCGGCGAGGTTTTCGGTTGGTTCTGTGCTTGTGCTGTCGTCAGGAGTGTTGTGTGTACTCATGGTGAGTTCGGTCAGAGTGGTTTCGGAGGGTTGGTTTTGTGTGCGGCGAGGACTCAATGTCTATCTAGACGTACGCTCTATCCACCATCAAGTCCGGGGGGATGGAAGACAAGTCAGGGATTAATAGTCTGCGTCTCTTCGTCGATTGCGGACACACCCGGGAGTGGGTGACAGACTATAGGCGATCCGACCGTTGCTACCTTAGCGTCTGCTGTTCGTTCAGCCAGTTCTTCGCAAGATCGTTGAAGTCAACAGAGTCGAATCGAGAGACAGCCTCGAGCACTTCGATGGCCGTCGACGGTTCGACACGGAGTTCGAACGTGTAGGCCTCGCCACCGACGGAGCCCGAGGCGGATTTCCGCGCGTGAATGATACTCAGCATGTCGAGCTCGATGAGATGGTCACGCATCCGACGTTGAGCCAGGCGGTCGGCGTCAATGTGATCTGAAAGGGAGTTATCGGCATTGTAGACGTCACGAGTCCGAATCCCGGAATGACCCCCAAGTTCGAGAATCGTCACTGCTGCCAGCGCGAGGTGGCCTTGCGTCGTGAGCTGTTCCATTCCTTCGATGATGAGTTCTCGCTCAGCTTCGCCCTGAGCGGTTCGGACGTGCTCTTCTCCAACACGTGTATCGCCCTCGGACTCGGCGATTGCGGCAGCTTTTCGGAGGTACTTGATCGCCTAGCGGGCGCTCCCTTTGTCCTGTGCAGCGTACGCAGCACAGAGCGGAATTACGTCGTCGGACAGAACTTCCGAATCGATACGGAGGAGCGTGCAATCACTCCGATCGGCGTCTATTTCGTTGAAGGCCTTAGCAAGCGAGCCATCGTTGTCATCCAGATCGATGTTGATCTCAAGCTCCTCGCCCTCGGGTGTCTCATACACGAGCGAGGTGTCACGGAACGCCTTGCTCGCACGCCGGGAGAGGATGTCGCGGAGTTCGTTCGCATCGTAGGGCGCAAAGAAAATCGAGTCATCGTAGAGGCTGTCTTTCGCGGCAGGATCGAGGTTATCACGCCACTGGAGGTCGTTGCTGATGCCGATGATCGACGGATAGACGTCGTCGTTGACGTTAGTCCTTATCGCGTGCACGAGGGAGTGAGTAGAGGATCTTGTCGCCCGTGCCGAGGTTGTCGATCTCGTCGAGGACGATGATGACGGTCCCACCGATCTCGTTCATCGCATCCCAGGAGCGTGTCATAGAATACGTCTCACACCCTCTGTGAAGTGATTATGGGGCCCGTGTTTGGCGGTGTTCAGATAAGGGAAGAAACTGGCTGGCCGCGCTCGGCGTTTCAGCCGGCATCCCTGGTGGATTGAAAGGGCGAGGCGTCTCGGCGAACCCCGGCGAAGTAAGCACGAGAGCGAGTAGCGCGAGCGAACGCGCGCAGCGAGTCGCGGGAGCCGAGACAGCCGAGGGCTTTCAGCTGTTCCCACTCACTCCACCGCTGGGAACTGCTTATCTGAACACTACCCCGTGTTTCACGCTGGGTTCGCTGACACACAGCATCCCAACATATATTCGGCCCCACAGATTCGAAATATTCCTGTTGGGAACTATTGTATGACACGCTCCCCACAGGGTACCTCAGCAGTTCTGTAGAACTGTGTCGTGATTGCCTCGGCGGCTGGTCACTCGACGTATTCGTACTTCCGCTCGTTCATCCGGCCACGGCCGGCGAAGACGAACTCGCCGTCGGGGATGGTGAACTCCTCGACGTCGACGGTCATGTCGTGGTTGTGGACGTCGTGGACCTGCTCGTACTCCTCGAAATCGAGGTCGTATCGGGCGTCGAGCTGCTCGTCGATGGTGAGCTGCTCGATTTCGGCCTGCCAGCCGTCGGCGACGGTCTCGGCGTGAATCTCGGCTTGGGCACCCGAGCCGTACGAGCCGACTAGGAGCTTCTTGCCTGCGAGCGCTTTGCCCTCCTCGGCGGCCTGCTTGAGCGCACTCGCACGGGCGACGTGGACGGAGCCGGTGTACCAGTTCCCGACCTCACGGGCGATTGAGAGGGTCGGGTTGATGGTGTCGGCGTACCACGACTGATACGTATCGGTTTCCTTGAGTTTATCCATGTAGTCGCGGATGGCCTCCTCGTAGGCGTCCCAGTCCTCGTACTCCGCCTCGCGGGGCTGGCGGCCGATCTCGCCGGACAGTTCGTCCTCGATTTCGGTGTCGCGGATCATATGCCGGTAGCCAAGCAGGCCCGCCTTCCGCACCATCCCCGGGAACGGGGTGTGGAATGGAATGTATTCGAAATCATCGGGGTGCATGTCCCACGCGACGGATTCGAAGTCCTCCACGGCCTCGCGCATCCGGGCGAGGTAGACCTGCATCGAGCGCTTGCCGTCGACGCTCGGGAACTGCTGGTTCGGCTTGAGGAAGTCAGTCTCGTCGGCGGAGCCGTACCCCTGCTCGGTCGAGAGTTCGACCAGACTGGGGTCCTCCGTAATCAGCATCGCGACGGCGCCGGCGCCCTGCGTCGCCTCACCGCTGGTGCCGCGGGTGTAGAGGGCGGTGTCGGTCGCGACGACGATGGCCGAGCGGCCGCGATTCCGCCCCGCGCGGATCCAGTTGTAGGCGTCGTCGATGGACTGGGTGCCGGCGATACAGGCGAACTTCCGCTCGCCTTTGTTGGCGTGGTGGAAGTCGCCGTCGCAGACCTGTTCCAGGCAGCCGGCGATGTAGGTCGAGACAGGCTTGGAGTTGTCGAACGCCGACTCCGTGGCCACGTCGATGCGGCCGATATCTTCGGTTTCGAGTCCTTTGCGGTCCATCAGGCGCTTGGCTGCGTTGGCGCCCATCGTGACGATGTCCTCGTAGGTGTCCGGGAACGAGGAGTTCTCGAGGCCCAGTCCTTTGCGGTACTTCTCTGGGTCCTCGTCTTTTGCATGGGCGAACGTGCCGGGCAGGTCGAGTTTGAGCTTTCCAGCCCAAATTTCGACGGCGTCGATGCCGACTGAATTCATGGTTGGTGGATTGCCGGTAAGCTATATGGGTCTGTCGATGGCTGTTACGTCGGTTGTCGAAAAAGTAGTCCGGTTAGTTCGCAACCTTCGTTTCACTCCGGCTGACGACGTTCCCGTCGGAGTCGTACACTCGCACTTCTACCGTGTACTTTTCCTTGTTACCCAGTTTTGAGGTCGAGATACTGACTGACGAGAGGTTCGCGTTCTCCGCGTTGATGGAGAACGTTTCGTTTCCGACCACGTCCCCGCTGCTGTGAGTTACTGTGAACTCGACTCTCGTGATTTCGGTCTCGTCGCTAGCGTTCAACGTGCCGATGGTGACTTCCTCCGCGTTCTTCGTGACGACTACGTCGTCGTAAAGGTCGATAGTCGGCGCTCCGGAGGCCAGCGTGTCCCCAGCAACAACGTTTTCTGACCGAGTTACGCTTTCTCCGTTCGTCGAGATAGCGATGACCGTCACGTTGTACGTCGTCCCTCTGTCGAGAGGTGCGTTGATACTCACGTCCTCCCGGGAGATGCGGCTGGTCTGCTTGTCACCCTGAATCGTCGTGCTCCCCAGTACTGTCGAGTTTCCAGCCTCCCGTACCTCGACGGTTACGGAGTCGATTCCTTGACTGTTACCGCTGCTGAACTCCTCGACGGTCACGTTCCCGACCTCGACGTAGTCGCCATCGGCGGAGGCGACGATGCCGCTGAAGTTCCGAATCACCGGTTTCCCACTCCCAGACTGCACCTTGACCATGTCGGACTGCCCGGTCGCACCGTCATTGTCGGTCGTGTCGGTCGCCCGGTCCAGCGTCGCCGTGTAGTCACCCTTCGTCGGTACCGTGTAGCTCACGTTGTAGGTGTACTCACCGCCCGCGATTTCGGTCTCCGTGAACTCGCTCACGGTGAAGGTTGTGATGAGGCCGGCGTTCTTCTCGGTCAGCGGCACCGTCACCTCTTCCAGCCGCTCGCTAGCAGTGAACTCGACGGTCACCGTAGACCCACTGGGGTTCGCCACCGTGAAGCCGCTGATCGCCGGCACGGACGTGTCGACGAACACTGTCGTGCTGTTGTCCGGTTCGGTAACCGAACCGGTCTCGTCGGCGCCGCCGGTGACGTTCACCCGGCCCAGCGACTCTTCGTCGGCGTCGGCGATATCGATATCCTGAACGAACGTCCGGTTGTCGACCCAGCTCCCGGTCCCGTAGGTGACGTTCCCCGTGAGGTTCCGGAGCTCCACCGTTGGCGTCGTCGACGTGTCCATCTCCCGGTCGAACGTGACCGTGATGGTCTGGGTCTGGTCCACGTCGCTGTCGTTCAGCGGCGCGTTCGATACCTCCACGGTCTCGAGTTGCGGATTTGCGGGGAGGACGGTGAGCGTCCGGCTCGTGTTACCGACCACACCAACGTCGTCTTCGAGGCTCAGCGTGACGGTGTACGTCCCCGGGTTCGGGTAGGTGCGGGTAGCCGTCTCCCCGCTAACGGTGGTGCCGTCCTCGAACACCCAGGTGTAGGAGATAATCTCCCCATCGGGGTCCTCGGAACCTGCCGAATCGAACGTGACCGGGTCCTCGCCGTATGCTGGGTCGGGGTCGATACTGATTCGCGGGATTGGCGGCGTCGGCCCACTGGCCAAGAATCGGTCGGGGTACGCTGTCTCTTTGACCAGTAATGAGTTCGTGCGGGTCTGGAACAGCGAGATGGTCACCGGGGTCTCGAGGTCGAACTTCGTGTTGACGTTGGCCCAGCGTTCGCCTGGCTCGAAGATGGCGTCATCATCGCCCTCGTAGATGGTGTTCGGGGTGAACGTCGGCCTGGATGTCCCACTCTCTGACCTGACGACGATGAGGAGCTCGTTCATCGGGAGCGGGTCGCCCCCGTCGTGGCTAAAGTAGAAGCCGTTGCTCGTGATCTGGACCGAGATGTCCGCGTTGACCGTATCGCTGCTGATGTCCGAGAGCACAAACGCACCCACCGTTGCGACGCTGATGACGACGACGCCGACAAGGAGGATGACCCCGATTGATTCGGACTGGGCGCGTTCGTTCATTTGAGCCCAACAAAGTACGTCGACCGCTGAGTTTGACCGTCGACTTCGTAGACCAACGTAAGTACGAAGAAGTCCTTCTTGTCCACCTTATCGTCGAAGCTCAAGGTCAACGTATCCTGCCCGTTAGCCAGGATTTCGATTGGTGTTCCAAACCGTTCGTAATCTCCTCCGATTTCCAGCGTGTATAGGGTTCCACCACCATCGGAGATATTCGCACTCGTGGGGGTATCTTTATCGGAGTAGAAGAAATTGAGACGTGCACCGGTGATATTTACCTGTGATCCGATTGTGTTGTTGAACCCGAGCTCAACCGAGTCCTTGTTGTCACCTTCATTTACGGTAGTCTGAATCAACTCACCGCTTGACCCAGGGTTCACTTCGCCTCCTCCACCGCCGTCACCGCCGCCACCGAACGCGAACTCGTCAATCCCGATTCCGCTCTCGTTCCATTTCTCGTAGTCTTGATTGCCAATACTGACGTTTAGTGACGCACCGCCTTCAGTAACGTTCACGGCGCGATAGCGGACGATCGCTCGTCCATCCGCGTCTGTTTTAAGCATCGTTTCGTTGACTTGATTGCCGCTATCGTTGAACGTCCGTAGGTACGTACCGTCCGTTTCCACACTCACAGTTGTTCCAGTGACGGGGTTGTTGAACTGGTCACGAACCTCGACAGTCATGGTCCCGGTACTCTGGTTACCGACAACTTCGTAGCCATCGGTGACCACCAGATACGTCGGCTTGGGCTGCTTATTTCGCTCCGAGATAGCGCCGACGGCGACACTCGACCCCCGGAGTTCGTAGCTCCCGGGCGCCAGTTGGATGCCCACTCGGTGGTAGGTAACGCCGTTTCGAGTCTCGTTACTGATCTCGACTACATCGGCGACGTTGCCGCCGTTGCTCGTCGTCTGCTCGGCGAGCACGCGGTTGCCCCACGTGTCCGCGCTCAGTCGCGAGGTGATGTTCACCCAGAGCGGGTCACTCGCCGTCGACCGGACGGTGACGGTGTTGGTGTAGGCACTCAATGGCTGCGCGTCGACGCTTTTGGCGATCACGCCGTTTTCCTGGAGCGTTCCGTTGAGCGTGAGGAGGTTGATACGGGTCCCCCGAATCAGCGTCTGACCAGACTGTTCGAGCGTCCGGTTCTCACCGAAGACGTTCGCCACGAGCGTGTTTTCATAGACCGTCGTCGGGGCCTCCCGGTACTCGTTGTAGTTCGGCTGGTAGACGATGGCGCCTGTGTCGTACGTGCGGGTGGTGCCGTTCCAGTACTCGTTTGCGTTCTCGTATTGCGAGTCAGCCTTTGCGTTGGCGATGGTGACGTTCACGCGCGGGTCGCCGGTGCCGTCCGTCCTGAGCGACCCACCAGCAGGCGGGGGGTTAATCAGGAACGTCCGTTGTTGGTAGGTGGTCCCGAGCGAAATCGAGGCCGCTGCGGGGTCGCCGCTGCGGCCTGCCGCCAGCAGGGCGTTGCGGAGTTCGCCCATACTCTGTTGGGCTTCGAGGTTGTGTTTGAACTCCGTTGTCGCGTTCTCGTCGGGAACGACCGCTACCTGTGCGGTGGCGAGTGCGATGATGAGGATCCCGAACAGCAGCACCGCCCCGATTTGGACGGTCACCCCCCGGTCGTCCCGACGGAACTTCATACCGGGAGTTCTGACCCCGGAACTGAAAAAGGTGGTAGTGTCGCCGATTCAGCCGTCTTCTTCGACGGTTTCGGGGTCCGATAGCGCGTTCTGCAGCGAGTCGAGTCCGTTGAGCCACTCTGCGACGAGGCCGTACTCCATCTCGTCGACGATGGCCATGTCGAGGTCGTTGCCGTCAAGCACGAGCGTGCCGGCCTGCACGAGGTAACCAATGGCGGCGTCGATTTCCTCTTCGGCCTCGGCCTCGACGGCGGCGTCGATGTACTCCTCAATTTCGCCCTCGGGGGCGCCGGCGGCGACGAACTCCTGTGCGGCGTAGAAGACGACTTCCAGACTCATCTGGACGCTCTCGAGCAGCATCGCGGTCTCCTCGTCCTCCAGTCCGGCGTCGGTCAGGACAATCTCCTGCATGCCGGTGAGCTCGCTGTGGGCGCGCTCCTCGCCGATGGTTCCCTCCTCGAAGGCTTCGACCACCTTCGCTACGGCGATGGCGGTGTCCTCCTGGAGGTTCATCAGCAGGCGGGCAGAGTCCTCGTTTTCGAGGTCGAGGTCCTCCTCCCGCAGGCGGTCGATCCAGTTCTGCCAGCGTTCTTGGGTGTAGAACGTCTCCACCGCCTCGTCCTCGTCGCTCATGCCCTCATGTGCACCCGGGGAACGCAAAGGCCTTTCCTATCCACCGGGGCCGTGCTCACCGAGCGCACGCCACGACTGATTATCGCTCGAGAGTGGCCTCGGTGTCGATGCCGTACACCAGTTTCGGCGTCTCGACGTGTGCGCGCCGCGTCGCTTCCTTGTGTCCCTCCTCGAGCAACCAACGAACGCGCCGTGGGACGGTTTTGGGACCAAGCACTGCGCCCGGCCGGTCGGCATCGTCGACGAAATCCGTCTCCATCAGGAACGGCTCACCCCCTTCGACAGCTGTCAGCAGTCGGTCTTTCTCACTCATCACGCTCGGGGTCGGCCCCGCCAACCGGCCGCCCGCGTAGTGTTTCACGACCTTCTCTGCAGGAAGTCCACGCTCCTCGGCCCACCTCGCGACTTCGGTGAGGTCATCAGTTTCCTCCGTGTGGAGTTGGACCGCACAGTCGTGCTCGGCGCCGAGTGCGAGTCCGTGTTTGAGCACCGCGTTCGAGGCGTCCCACACCGCTTCGCTCACGTCGTAGTGGGGCCGGCCGGTTTTGAGCGCCAGCGCGGGCTCGGTGGACTCGTCAGCGACGTACTCCGCAGCGATATTCAGCCCCGTACGCATCAGATCCTCCGCGTCTTCCGGGCTGTGCCCCTCGTCCACGAGATGGCTCACGAGCCCTGGATGCACGCCTAAGACAGCCCACGCACGACCATCCAGCAGCTCTGTCGCCTCGGTGACCGCGTCGATAGTGACCTCGAACGCATGGTGGAAGTCGTCGGGCTCGCTCGGCACCTCGCCGAGGTGCCACGATGGCTTGTTGACAACCATGAGGTGGGTGCCGCCCAGCCGGGCGAAATCCCGGACCGCATCCAGCCCCCGACCGAACTCCGGGTCGAGGTGGAGATGGTTGTCCAGCACGGGAATTTCGAGTTCGTCCATGTCCGTAGGAGGGAGGCTACGGGCCTTCAACCCTGCCGTCGGTGGTGAACTCCCGAGCGGTCGGCACAAACGCTATCCCGACGGGCACCCACCTCCCTGCGTGCCTTCGACGCTCGTGCACGTCGCCATCGGCGGGCTGGTGGCGACGGCCCTACTCGGCGGCCGCTTCAGTAGCCGAGCGGTCGCCGTTGGGCTCCTCGCAGCCGCCGTTCCAGATCTCGACTCCTTTCTGGTCTTCATCGACGGCGGCCACCGCTCGGCGTTGCACACGTTCCTCTTCCCGGCGCTGCTCACGGTGGGGCTCTACTGGGACACCCGCCGCGCCGAGGGCTCTCGGCTCCGCGAGCGGTTCGGGCCCGAAGCGGGCTACGTCGTCGCTGTCGGCATCGTCAGCCTGGTCGCTGGCGGCATCTTCCCCGACCTCTTCACCAACGGCGTCAACGTGTTCTGGCCGCTCCACGACCAGTTCTACACACTCCGGGGTGAACTGCTGCTCTCTGACCAGCGCGCGGTCGTTCAGACGTTCGTGGACCTCTCACCTGAGGAGCCAGCCCGGACCACCGAGAACACCCGGTTCAAAACCGGCGCCGATCCGGACCCGTGGCAACAGACTGAGGAGCCTGTCGAGCGGGTGTTCCCGGTCGTGCAGGCCGGCTGGCAGCTGATGCTGGTGCTGGTCTCGGCAACGATTGTCGGGTTCCGAACCGTGCAGGACCGCCGGAGCCGATAGGCTGAACAGCCGTGCCCGAGCAGGTCGGGTATGGAGATTCGACCCTACGAACCCGCCGACGCCGAGGGGCTCTGGCAGCGCAAGCGTGACTTCGAACTCGGGCTTGGCTCGGACACTGGCGGCGACGAGAAGCGAAGTCAGTACGAGGGGAAACTCGACGCCGACTACCGCGAGGAGTGGCTAGAGTGGGTCGAGCGCTGCGTGGCCGAAGACGAACGCTGTGTCACCGTTGCCGTCGACGAGTCGGAAAAGACCAGCGCAGATGCGGTGGTGGGCTACGCCTTCGTGCTGCCAGAGAGCCACCGGTTCATCTGGGACGCCGCAGTACTGAACGAGCTCTTCCTCTCACCAGCCCACCGCGGCACCGGCGTCGCCGACGAGCTGATGACCGCCGCAACCGACCTCGCGCGGGACCAGGATCTCCCGCTTGACCGACTGGTCCTCGACGTGGACCAAGAAAACGACCGCGCGAAGGCGTTCTACGACCGCTACGGCTTCGAGCACTGGGGCGAGATGGTCGCTCGCGACCTGTAGCGAGGCTTTGGCTGTCCAACTCCGGGAGCCCACAGTTGGGTACTGTCTCTTCCGTGCCCCTGTCACGAGAGACACCGTCGCTGGCCTAGCCACGCTTCACGGCCACGACTCACCGTCGGCGTCCGAGAAAGCCACCGCCTGCTCTGGCGCGGCGGCGTGGTACTCCGCCTGACAGACGCTATACCGCACAAGGTCGACGCCGCCGCCGTGCTCGATACTCTCGACGCCGGCGTTCCGCATCACGCCCTCGCGGCGGCCGCCCAGCCGATTGACGTACTTCGTGATGGCGCGCTCGGACTGCTCATTCCCCGGGTGGTGGGTCACGATGAGGAGTTCGAAATCCAGGTGCTCGAACCCCAACGCAGCCAGTGCGAGTGCGCGCTCGCCCGAGTAGCCGCGCCCCCAGAACGGCTCGCGGAACCAACAGCCGAGTTCGGCACTGTCCTTCTCCCAGTCGAAGTTCAGCCCGGCGAAGCCCGCGACCTCGCCGGCGCCGCCCTCGCCGTCCTTCGGCCGGACCACGTAGACGGCTGTCTCGTGGTCCGCGCGCTTCTTTGCGCCGCGTTCGAGGAACTCAAGGCTCTCCTTCGGCTGGGGGTGGGGCCGCCAGGGGACGTGTTCGGTGATTTCATCGATATGCGGTGCGTCAGTCTTGCAGTAGTCGTAGACCGCCAGCGGGTCGACGTACTCAGGGGTTCGTGGCGCCAGTCTGAGGCGTTCGGTCTCGATGAACTCCGGCAGCATGGCTGAACGGTTGTCGTGGAGTTGAAAAAAGCTCCTTCCGATATGTGACTCTCTCACGTGGGCGGTCGCCGGCGGCAGCTACCACCAGGGCTCGCGACCGACTTCGAGTTCGTGGGCCTCGATCTCCTCGACCGCGGCCAACTGCCCGCCAACGATGGTTTGGCCCTCCTCGGTCTCGACGGTTATCGACGCCCGACTGAGATCCGCGGTGGCCGACCAGTCAACCAGTTCGCCGCGGACCGTTCGTGGTTCACCGGTTACGACGTCCCGACCCTGCACGGTGGCGTAGAACTGGCCGCCAGAATCCTCGAGGTCACGGACACACCGCCGGAGGGTGGCGTACTGCCGAGGCCACGTTTGCTCTTCTTCCACCACTGCCAGTGTCTCCGTTGTCGGCAACACGACCGTCTCGTAGAACGCCGAGACGAGAAAGCCCAGCTCCGAACGCCCGAAGACCACGGCGTAGCGCTCGTCGCCCTGGAGCGCCGCCCGGGTGGCGTAGACGGCGTCGCTGCCGTCCGCGATGGCGAGAATCGGAGTCGTTACGCCCCGGCGGGTCCGTGCCCGGGTGGAGACCGCGCCGTAATCGTACGTTTCCGGGTCAGGAACGTCGCTCTCCGGCGAGACAAGCAGATCGATGACGACGCCGTTCTCTCGGGCCTCTCCCAGCGGTTCCTCGAACCGGCCGACGAGGTTGGGGGTGAGTGACAGCACGAGTTCGTACTCGGCGCGGTCGATGACTTGTCGGAGCTGTCGCCGGATCGTCGCCTGCGAGCGCACGACGGCCGCGGCGTCACTCTCCTGTGGCGGCGCCGTGTAGCGGGCTTCCAGCCCGTCGACCAGTTCGTCCAGTGAACTCCGCACGTCGCCGAACGCCTCCTCGGGGTCGACTGCGCGGACGGTCATCGGGCGGGATTCTCGGAGTTCCACGAACCCTTCGGACGCGAGATCACGGACCGTATCGTAGACCCGGGGCTGGGGGATATCCGCCTCCATCGCAATCTCGGAAGCAGTCATCTCGCCGCCTTCGAGCACCGTCAGATACGCCCGGACCTCGTACTCGCCGAAGTCGAACGTCTCGGCGACCCGACCGAGCGCCACGTGCAGGTCCTCACTCATCTGTCGGTCCAGTCATTCACCCTCACCCACTCGGAGCACTTGGAGCAGCGAGTGGACGGGAACGCTGTCGATCTCGTCGATGCCGCGCTTGTCGACGAGGACGACACAGCCGACGGGCTCGCCGCCCAGTTCGCGGACGGCCTCCATCGTCTCCTGCATCGTCGTGCCGGAGGTAATGGTGTCGTCGACGATGTAGCACTCCCGGCCACGCACGTCCGCGAAGTTTTTCGAGAAGGCGGCACCGAGGTTCTCGAGGTCGCCCTCCTCCCACTGGTGTTTTCGGGGAGCGTACGTCGCGAGGTCGGTATCGAGCTCCCGTGCCACCATCGTCGCAAGCGGCGTCCCGGCCTTCTCGATGCCGACCGTGAGGTCGACTTCCTCGTCGGCGTCGAGGAGGTCGGCCATCGCTTGGCCGGTGAGGCTCAGGCGGTTGCTGTCACGCCCCAGCGCCGACCAGTCGACGTGGATGTCATGAGGGCCAGTTTCGCCGTTTTCCAGCGTGGCGTCGCGGCCCGTCCGGCCGACCAGCCACGAGGCGGTCTCCCGGGAGACGTTCAGTTCGTCGGCGATCTCGCCTTTCGAGAGGCCGCGCGCGCTCAACTCCGCTGCACTTTCGATGAGGTCGTCTACGTTCTTCATACTCGGTGAAACTCCACGGCGGTCTTGATGCTGGCGTCGTCGTCGGTGACGAACGCTGGCTCGGCGTCGGTGTGGGGGGAGACGCCCGTCACGAGGTCGTCGATAACCCACGCCGGTAGTCGGTCGAGAGTCCGGACTGCGGCACGGAAATGGTTCCGGTCGGCGTTGACGCTGCCAACGACGGCTTTGTTCCCCAGTACCGCCTCGCGGTGGAGCCGGCCGCCGTCGATTTCGAAGGGCCAATCGGTGGGGACGCCCAGCAGCGCCAGCACGCCGGCGGGCGCGACGGCGTCCAGTCCATCGAACGCGTGGCGAGCGTACCCCGTTGCCTCGTAGACGAGGTCCATCGGGCGATGGGCCGCCGAAATCTCGCTGACGGGCGTCTCGCGGGAGTCGATATAGGTCGCTCCCAGTGACTCGACCATGTCGATTGTCAGGTCTGGGCGGTCACGACGCCCGAGACAGTACACGTCTGAGAAGCGCTCGCCCGTCGCGAACATCGCCGTCGTCAGTAGCCCCAGCGGGCCGTTGCCCAGCACGAGCGCGGATTCTGGGCGCCAGTCGAACGCCGAGCGCGAGGCGACGGCGTGCTCGACAGCCTTCTCTGTGATGGTGATTGGTTCGACGAGGAACCCCACGTCCGCGAGGTCGTCCGGAATCGGCACCAGATACTTCTCCTCGCTGGTGAAATACTCAGCCATGAACCCGTGGGCACCAGCGATACCGCGTTCGACGACGGTGTCCATTGGGGCCATATCCAACTGGTCGAGATGCTGTGGGGCTGTGCGGCCGTCGGGGTGTGGCCGGCGGATCGTCGGGACGACGACGGTGCCCTCCTCGAGGTCGGTATCGTTGGGGTTGGCGACGATGCCGACAGCTTCGTGGCCCAACACGAGATGGTCCTCGCCGGGCGGAAACCCACCGTGCTCGCCCGCGAGCACCTCGATATCGGTTCCGTCGACACCAACACGGAGCGTCCGGACCAGCGCCTCTCCCGACTTGGGGGTCGGCTTGGGCGTCTGGATGCGGATGGGGGTGTGCTCCCCACGGCGGAGCGCGATGGCGTCCATACCCCTGCTCTGGGGCCCGGCGACAAAAGATTTATCGTAAATCGAGTAAACGCATTCTACGTTATCGAACCCGCCATGGACAGACACACCCAGCTGTACAGACTGTACGAGGAGTTCGACACCGGGACCATCCGTGCCCGTCGTGATTTCGTGGATCTGTTCCCGCCTGTGGACTCCCGCGTGGCGCTTGCGTACTGGCGGGACGCGAGCGACCGCCTCGAACGCGACCGTGCGGAGGTCCGCCAGACGTTCCCCGAGACGGGGGAGGCGTTCGCGACTATCGCGACGCTGGCGACGCGGGACCAGGCGTTCACCGCGCTGGACCTTTTGGGGAAACACGGCCGTGCGCTCAACGTGCTCGTCCTCGACGTGGACGAGACGCTGCGCTCGGCGGGCAAGACGGACAACGAGATTCCCCGACAGACGCTCCACCTCCTGACGGAGTTCTACGAGGCGGGCGTCCCCATCGTCGTCTGTACGGGCCAAACCCTCGAGAACGTCAAGGGGTTCCTGAATCAGGGGCTGGGCAACGAACTGGTCCACTCCGGCGAGCTCTCGGTCGTCTACGAGGCGGGCAACGGCGTGTTCACGCCCGGCCACGGCGCCGACACCAAACAGTTGCTCTACGAACGGCTCGACGAGGACGTGCGGAACGTCTTCGACTACGTTCGCTCGCACGTCCTCGCGGACGCGCCCGAGCGCATCCGGCACGGCTGTCACCTCCAGGGCAACGAGTTCAACGTCACCCTGAAGCCGAACTTCGAGACGGGCAGCGACCGTGCTGGCAAGATAATCGACGAGGCGCTGCGCTACCAGGTGGACCTGCTGGGTGAGGCCGTCGCGGCGGAGCGTGACCTCGACGGTCCGGCAACTGAGTGGGCCCGAAAGCACTACGCCGCGGCCGACCCGGAGATTCAGCTGGTACTGGACCGCCTCGATTCGCTCCCAGCGGGGAACGTCGACATTCCCGACACAGCCCAGTCGCTGTTCGACGTCATCGACGTGGCGTACTACGAGGCCGACGCGGCCGAGATCGGGAGCCTCGAACTCAACAAGGTTGCCGGCGTCGAGGCCGCACTGGACGTGCTCGGCGTCACGGACCCGTTCGGGCTCGTGATGGGCGACTCCAAATCGGACCTGCGCGTGATGCGCTGGGTCCACGACCACGACTCCGGCATCGCCGCCGCGCCCAACCACGCCTCCACGGACGTGTTGGCACACGTTCAGGAGACCGACGACCTGGTCTTCGACCGCGGTGCTGCCGACGACACGCTGCGGATGGCCTACGCGCTCAACGAACTCGCGGCTCTCAACCCATGACTCACCACGCACCTGATTCCGGAACTGCGGACCCGCTCGACCTCCACGGCGTCGTGCCGCCAACGGTGACCTGTTTCCATGACGACGGCGCTCTGGACACCGAAACGACTGCTGCCCACGCTCGCTACGTCATCGACGGCGGCGCAGCGGGCGTGTTCCCGCTGGGAACCAACGGTGAGTTCCCGTTGCTCGACCCCGACGAACGCATTGAGGTCATCGAGGCAGTCGTCGAGGAAGTGGGCGAGGAGGCACCCGTTATCGCGGGCGTCGGCACCCCCGGAACGCGCCGAACTGTCGCCGCCGCTGAACGCGCCGAGGACGCGAACGCCGATGGCCTCGTGGTCGTCTCACCGTACTACTACCCCATTGACGACCAGGGGCAGGTCGAACACGTCCGGCGGGTCGCGGACGCAGTCGATATCCCGGTCTACTGCTACCACATACCGAGCAAGACCGGGAACGAACTCTCGCTCGAGGCGGTCCAAGCGTTGGCCGCTATTGACGGTGTGGCCGGGCTGAAAGACTCCTCGAAGGATGTGCCGTGGCTCGGGCAGGCTATTGACGACACCCCCGAACTCACCTTCATGGCCGGCTCGGACTCGTTGCTCGTGCCGGGGCTGGACCTCGGTTGTGCCGGTCTCGTCAGCGCCGTCGCAAACGTCGCGCCCGAACTGGTGGTGGAACTCTACGAGGCGTACGACGAGGGCGACCGCGAGCGCGCGGGCGAACTGCAGAGCCGGGTTTACGACGTGCGCACGGCGCTCAAACGCGGGCCGTATATGGCTGGTGTGAAGACCGCGCTCTCGATTCTGGAGGCGGGCCCAGATCCGGGGCCGCTCCGCGCGCCGCTCCGGGGGATGCGCGACGAGGATAAGCAAACGCTGGCTGCGGACCTCGAGGAACTCGACCTCCAGTGAGGCTACATCTCTTTCCTGCTGAACGGTGGCACGAAGCAGGAACGGCCTTCGGGAATGATAAAATGCCGAAGTGGGCGTTCACAAACTGTTCCAGCAATGCCGAAGCCGAAACAGCCGACGAGGACGAAGAGCAGGGCAAAAGCGACTGAGGACGGTAAATGGACCTGTGGTGGGGGCCAGAAAGGTGTTCGAGGCCGGGCAGCGCTACCGCAGCGGGTCCTGCTCGCGGCGGTCCTCGCTCGCCTCGTCGAGCCAGTGACAGGCCGTCAGGTGGCCGTCAGCGCTCTCGTAGTCGGGAAGGTCGATAGCCCGGTCGGGGGCGTCGACGGTCCCCGTCGCCGAGGCCACCGACTGGAGTTCCGGGACGACATCTCCACAGCGGCCGTCGAGATACTCCGGACAGCGCGTGTGGAACGAACAGCCCGAGGGCGGGTCAATGGGGCTGGGGGGGTTGCCCGAGAGAACGACCTCGCGCATCTCGCCGTCACCTTCGACGCTTGGGATAGCAGAGAGCAGGGCCCGGGTGTAGGGATGCTGGGGGTGGCCGTAGATGTCTGCGGTCGGCCCCGTCTCGACGATTTTACCGAGATACATCACCGCGACCCGGTCGGAAATGTGTTTCACCACACTCAGGTCGTGGGCGATGAACAGATACGAGAGCCCATACTCCGCCTGAAGGCGTTTCATCAGGTTGATTATCTGGGCCTGCACGCTCACGTCGAGCGCAGAGACGGGCTCGTCGGCGATGATGAGTTTCGGCTCGACCGCGAGGGCGCGGGCAATGCCAACGCGCTGGCGCTGGCCCCCCGAGAACTCGTGGGGGTAGCGCTCCCTGTGGGATTCCTGGAGGCCGACCTCTTCGAACAGTTCGGCGACCCGTTCGCGCTTTTGCTCGCCGGTCGCGATATCGTGGACTTCCAGGGGCTTGCCGACGATTTCGCCCACCGTCTTCCGGGGGTTGAGCGAGGAGAGTGGGTCCTGAAAGATGACCTGGACGTCCTTGCGGAACTGCTTGAGTGCCGCGCCCTTCAGCCCGGTCACGTCGGTTCCGTTGAAGGAAATATCGCCGGCAGTCGCGTCATAGAGTCGGGAAAGCACGCGGCCGAGGGTGGTCTTCCCGCAGCCGGACTCGCCAACCAGGCCGACCGTCTCCTCGGTTCCGACCTCGATATCGACGCCGTCGACGGCTTTCACCGACTGTGCCTTGCCGAACAGCTGGTCGAGAAGGCCCGTCTTGGTCTCGAAGTGTTTCTTGACGCCCGTCGCCCGCAGCAGCGGGTCGTCGGCGCTCATCGGCGACCACCTCCGTCGGCGCGGGCGGCGTCGTTGCCGGCCGTTTCAGCCCTGACGTAGTCGTAGGCCGCCTCGTCAACGGCGACCACCTTGCCATCCTCGTCCAAGTGCACGTGGTCGTTGTAGAGGTGACAGTGCGAGAAATGATTCTGGTTTGTCCCCTCCCCGGCCGGATAGGCCACTAATGGCTGGTCACAGAGTTCGAAGGCGTGGTCGCACCGCTCGGCGAACGGACAGCCGTCGGGCTTATCGATGAGGTTCGGAACGGAGCCCTCGATGGCATCGAGCCATTCCCGGTCGTCGTTGATGCGAGGAATGGAGCCAAGCAGCCCCTGGGTGTAGGGGTGTTTGGGATCCTCGAAGAGGTCGTCAGCGGTCGCCCGTTCCATGAGTTCGCCGGCGTACATCACGGCGACCCGGTCGCAGGTCTCTCGGACGACGCCGAGGTCGTGGGTGATGAGCATGACTGAGATATCGAACTCGTCGCGGAGCCGCAGAAGTTCATTGAGTATCTGTGCCTCGATACTCACGTCAAGAGCCGTCGTCGGCTCGTCAGCGATGATGAGGTCGGGGTCGCCCGCAAGCGCCTGAGCGATGACGACGCGCTGCCGCATCCCGCCGGACAGCTGGTGGGGGTACTCGGACGCGCGTACCGCGGGGTCGGGGATGCCGACCGTATCCAGCAACGACACGGCACGCTGCCAGGACTCGCTTTCCTTGTCAGTGCCGGTGACGTATTTGCGGCCCATCTCCGCCCAGAATCCTGCGGACTCATCGGAGCCGTGCTGGCGGTAGACTTCGGCTATCTGCTCACCTATTGACATGACTGGGTTGAGTGAGGTCATGGGGTCCTGGAACACCATGCTGATGTCCCCCCCTCGGACCTCCTGCATCTCCGGTTCGCTCTTGGTGAGTAGTTCCTCGCCGCGGAACCGCACCGCGTCGGCCTCGACGGTCCCGTTGGCGTCGAGCAACTGGAGCAGTGAGAGCGCAGTTACCGACTTACCGGAGCCGGATTCTCCGACCACCCCGAACACCTCGCCCGGATATATTTCGAAGGAGATTCCGTCGACGGCGTGGACGGCGCCGCGCTCGGTCGCGAAGCTCGTCCGGAGGTTTCGGACCGCAAGGAGGGGCTCTTCGTCGGCCATCTCAGGCACCCTCCTGTTCTTTCACGTCGAAGGCGTCACGCAGTGCGTCCCCGAAGAGGTTGATGCCGAGGACGGTGATCATGATCATCACGCCCGGAATGATGGATATCCACCACGCCTGCGTGAGGAAGTTCCGCCCCTGGCCCAGCAGGGCGCCCCATGTCGGTGTCGTCGGCTTCACGCCGAGGCCGAGGAACGAGAGGGTCGCCTCCGCGAGCATCCCGCGGGCGACTAGCACCGTGAACTGGACGATGAGCGGCGCGATGGTGTTGGGGAATATCTCCTCGGTGATTATTTCGGTGTTGCTCAGCCCGACGCTTTGGGCGGCGAGGGTGTACTCCTCCTCACGGATGGAGAGCACCTCCCCGCGCGTGATGCGTGCGAAGTCGTCGATGTAGGCGAAGCCAACGGCGAAGATGACGTTCCAGACGCTCTGGCCGAGGATGGCCACGAGCATGATGGCGATGAGCAGCCACGGGAACGCCCACAACACGTCGACCACCCGCATCAGTGCGTCGTCGACGCGGCCGCCGTGGTAGCCCGCGACGAGGCCGATGCTCACGCCGAGAACCGCACCGAATGAGACTGCGCCGAGGCCCACGAGCAGGCTGATGCGGGCACCGAACATCACCCGTGAGAGCATATCACGGCCGAAGGAGTCAGTGCCGAATGGGTGGGCGCCGGTGAGGTCGGGCGCCTGTAGCATCGGATACTGCTGGACCATCGGGTCGTAGGGGGCAAGCGCCGGCGCGAAGACGGCCGCACCGAGGAAGCTAATGACGATGACGAGGCCGACCTTCGCTTTCAGGTCCCGCCTGACAGTTCGGGCCAACCGTTCAAGCAGGTCGGTCCGGATGCCGAACAGCCGGGCGCCGCTGGTGTCGAAGTCGAATCGGGAACTCATCTCACTCGCTCCCCCCGTAGCGGATGCGCGGGTTTATCATGGTGTATAGCAGGTCAATGAAGAGGTTCATGAACACGAATACGAACGAAATCACGATGACTGTGGCCTGGACGACTGGGAAGTCCCGGCGGCTAATCGAGCTAATTAGGAGGCGTCCCAGCCCGTTGATGCCGAAGACGATTTCGACGGCGACGACGCCGCCGAGGACGACCGCAAGCAGGATGCCGGCGATGGTGACTACCGGAATAAGCGCGTTCTGGAAGCCGTGTTTGAACAGAACGAGCCGCGGACTCAGCCCTTTCGCACGGGCGGTCCGCATGTAGTCCTCGTTGAGCACCTCAAGCATCGAAGACCGGGTCATCCGCATGATGATGCCGCCGTAGGGGAGGCCAACGGCGATGGCCGGCAGGAATATGTGGGAGAACCACGGCACGATCCCCTCCGAAATGGAGACGTAGCCGAACGACGGTAGCGCCTCGACCCTGCTTGCGATGCCGAGGATGAGGAGGATGCCGATCCAGAACCCCGGCATGCTGATGCCGAAAAACGAGATCAGTGTCGCCACGTAGTCCTCTATCTGGTACCGCCGGACCGCACTGATGATGCCGGCTGGGATGGCAATAGCGACGGCGATGAGCATCCCTAACCCCGCGATGCTTATCGTCGGCTCCGCGACGCCAGCGAGCATGCTCAGCACGCTCTGCTGGGTGTGAATTGACTGCCCGAACTTCCCTTGCAGGAGCTCGCCCAGCCAGCGGACGTACTGGATGTAGATGGGTTGGTTCAGCCCCAACTCCTGTCTGGCCGCTGCAAGCGCCCCCGGATCGGCGTCGCCGCCGAGCATGATGCGTGCGGGGTCGCCCGGAATCGCCCGGATAGCCAGGAACACCACCGTCGCCACGATGTAGATGACGGCGATGGCGTGTGCGATGCGCTTGGCGATGTACTGTTGCATCCCCATACTAGTGTCGGGTCGAGATATGTGTAGTCACGAGAGGGAGGTACGGGGTGGTGCTACTCCGCGAGGTAGGCGCGGTGCATGTTGCTCATGCCGGCCTGAATCCCCACATCTTTCAGTGCTTTGACGGTTATCTTCGTCTTCAGCGGGAAGACCAGCATCGTATACATCGCGAGGTCGAGGAACACCTCTTCGGCCTGCTGGACGTACTTCTTCCGGTCCTCGACTTTGGGCGTCGAGAACGACTTCTTCAGCGCGGCGTCGAACTCCTCGTCGAACATCATGGATTTCTGCCAGACGCCGAGGCTCGTCTCCGCGTCGGGCGTGCCGAGCTGTTTCCACCAGGACATGTAGGGGTCGATATCCGTCGACCCGCTGTAGGTGGTAACCATGTGATTGTATCGGTAGATCTGGTCCCAGTAGGAGGATGGCTGTTGGAGGTCGAGGTTCGCTTGAATGCCGACGTTCGCGAGCTGTTGCTGGATGACGGTTACCCAGCGTTTCTGTTCGGGTGTCGCCAGGAGCGAGAACGAAAACCGGGGATCGCCGGTGTAGCCCGCCTCGTCGAGTAGCTGTTTTGCCTTCTCGGGGTCGTAATACTGCCCGGGTTCGGGCTTCTCCTCGTAGTAGTCGCCAATGACAGGGTTGATGAGCGAGTGGGCGGCCGTCGCGTAGCCGAAGAAGCCCTTCTTGACGAGCTCCTCCCGGTCGATGGCCATTGCCATGGCGTGGCGCACCTTCTTGTTCGCCGTAGGGATGTCCTTGCCTTCCCACTTCGTCGTGACTTCGTCGTAGCCGCTCGCGAGCTTCGCCTCCTCGGCGTGCTCCTGTGGGTCCGCACCCAGTGGCGCGAGCACGAACCAGTTGCCCGGGCTCGTCGCCTCCACGCTGAGATTGCTCTTGGACTCGCCCTGCTGGGCAAACGAGCCGGTCATCTGGTCAGCGTGGTGGATGCTTTCAGAGGAGACCGCAGACCACATCGTCGAGGGCTCGGGGATGAGGTTTGCCTCGACCGTATCGACGTAGGGAAGCTGGTTCCCCTCGTCGTCGGTCTCGTGGTAGCCGTCGTGTTTGACTAGCGTGATGGACTCGCCGGCCTGGTGGGATTCGACTTTGAACGGTCCGCTTCCGAGGGGCTCCTTGTTGTAGCCCTCGGGGTCCTCGGCGGCGCTCTTGTGGACGATGGCACCCGCCCGGCCGGGGACGTTGGTCATGAACGCGAGGAACGGGGCAGTGGTCTGGCTCATGTTGATTGTGACCTCGTACTCCCCGGTTGCTTCGATGCTCTCGACGGTCGAGACCTTCCCGCGGTGCTCGGATTTCTCGAACTCCTGGAGACGTTCGAGTGACCATTTCACCGCCTCGGCGTCCAGTGGGTCCCCGTTGTGGAACGTCATGTTCTCGTGGAGCGTGAAGACGTACGTCGTGTTGTCGGGGATTTCCCAGTCCTTCGCGGCGTCGCCGACGATCTTCTTCTCCTGGCTGAGCTTCAGGAGGCCGTTGAAGACGTTCGACTGGATCTCCATCTGGGCGCCCTTATCCACTAGATGCGGATCGAGGCTATCAAGGTTGTCCGTCAGCATACCCATCTTGACGGTGCCGCCCATCTTCGCGGAGCCCTCCATCTCGGTTTCGTCGGTATCGCTGCTACCACCGCCGCTACTGTCGTTCTCGCCACCGCCGCCGCCGCCGCCGCCACCGGTACACCCCGCGAAGGACGAACTGATACCTGCAGCCCCCATCAATCGCATGGCGGTCCGCCGGTCGATCTCCGGCCCTTCTAAGGCCGACCTGTCGAACTGTGTTTCATCATTTGTCATGGTCCTGGTTACCAATACTCACGCATAGAGCTGATGACGTATATACCCTTTGCCGCCCGAAAAGGCGGTGTTCATGTAAGAATTGAAGAGTGAGGCGGCGCTTTTCCCTTAACTATCTATGCAAAAATGCCGTCTCAACGGCAGTCTCGGTCAGGTTGACTTGAACTTTGTGGAGCGAGAAGCGACACCCCGGTTGTTGATGAAGCTGAGTGTTCAGCTGCATCTGGCTGGACTATCTCTTTCGAACACTATTTTCATTTCCAAATTATTTGGTGACACAATATTTAGAGACGCGACGGGTGCGAGGGACGACTGAGCGAGCACAGCGAGTGAGGAGTCGGTTGGGGAGGCTTATGGCCATACTGCTGGGCAATGCGGGTCCGCCGTGGTCTAGGAAACTCCGCGGTGGCGTTCCCCGAGGCGGTTTCTGCTGTCACAATCACGATTCTCACGATAATGTTCACGATAACGAGTTCTGCGAGGACAGCCGTACTCACAGCGCTCTAACAGCCGTCCCGGCCGAACCAATCCTGTGGACGCGAAGAACTAACTCCGAACCGCCCGAGCCGTCGCACGAGTACTGTTGCTGAGGCGTTGCTCCAAACGTTTACTACAGCTCGAAGTAATCTGTACCCATGAGTAAGCAGTACGCTGACCTCCACGACCCGAACGCGGAGTACACGATGCGGGAGCTTTCCGCCGAGACAATGGGCGTCACCGGGAGCCGAGGTGGCGACCGTGACGTCGCGATTACCGACGTGCAGACCACGATGGTCGACGGCAACTTCCCGTGGACCCTCGTCAGAGTCTACACCGACGCCGGCGTCGTCGGCACGGGTGAGGCCTACTGGGGCGCGGGCGTCCCGGAGATCATCGAGCGCATGACGCCGTTCCTCGTCGGCGAGAACCCCCTGGATATCGACCGGCTCTATGAACATCTCGTTCAGAAGATGTCCGGCGAGGGCAGCGTCGAGGGGGTCACCGTCACCGCAATCTCGGGTATCGAACTCGCGCTGCACGACCTCGCCGGAAAGATTCTCGGCATCCCGGCTTACCAACTTCTGGGTGGGAAATACCGCGACTCCGTCCGGGTCTACTGTGACTGTCACACCGAGGCCGAGGCCGACCCAGAGGCCTGCGCCGACGAGGCCGAACGCGTGGTTGAGGAACTCGGCTACGACGCGCTGAAGTTCGATCTCGACGTGCCCTCCGGCCACGAGAAGGACCGCGCGAACCGCCATCTCAGACCGGGCGAAATCCGGCACAAGGCCGAGATTGTCGAGGCCGTCACCGAGCGCGTGAAAGACCGCGCCGACGTGGCGTTCGACTGTCACTGGACGTTCTCCGGTGGCTCAGCCAAGCGCCTCGCTGCGGAACTCGAGGCCTACGACGTGTGGTGGCTCGAGGACCCCGTGCCGCCGGAGAACCTCGAGGTGCAGGAAGAAGTCACCAAGTCCACCCTTACTCCCATCACCGTGGGCGAGAATCGCTATCGGGTCACCGAACTCCGGCGGCTCATCGAGAATCAGGCCGTCGATATCGTCGCCCCCGACCTGCCGAAAGTGGGCGGGATGCGCGAGACTCGGAAAATCGCCGACGTGGCCAATCAGTACTACGTCCCCGTCGCGATGCACAACGTCGCTTCGCCCATCGGGACGATGGCTTCCGCACACGTCGGCGCCGCCATCCCGAACTCGCTGGCCGTGGAGTACCACTCCTACGAACTGGACTGGTGGAGTGACCTTGTCGAGGAACCGGTCATCGAGGACGGCCAGATCGAAATTCCGGAAAAACCCGGGCTCGGGCTGACGCTGGACATGGACGTCGTCGAAGCGCATATGGTCGAGGGCGAGACCCTCTTTGACGAGGCCTGACCATGGTCGAAGACGACAGAGAGACGGGGCCGGGTATCGTGACCTTCGGCGAGTCGATGCTTCGGCTTGGCACGCCCGCTGGCGAGCGGCTGGTCACTGCTGATGCACTGAACCTCCACATCGGCGGCGCTGAGAGCAACGTCGCTGCAGACGCGTCACGGCTCGGCGCTGAAACGGTCTGGCTTTCGAAACTTCCCGAGTCCCCGCTCGCGGACCGCGTCGTCGAGGGAATCACACGCCACGGCGTCGACGCGCGGGTCGCCCGCGGCGAGGGTCGTGTCGGGACGTACTACCTCGACGCCGGCGGTGCTCCGCGAGGGACCGAGGTGGTCTACGACCGCGAGGGCACAGCAATCCGGTCGGCGACGCCAGAGGAACTCGATACGGCGGCCATCGAGGCCGCCGAGACGTTCCTCGTCACGGGCATCACGCCCGCGCTCTCGGGGACGCTCGAGGCGACGACTCGAACACTCCTGGAGACTGCTCGAGAGGCGGGGACGAAGACAGTGTTCGACCCCAACTACCGAGCCAAACTCTGGTCACCCGCCGAGGCTCGGGAGACGCTGACAGAGCTGCTGCCACTGGTCGACACGCTCGTCGTTGCCGAGCGGGACGCTCGAGAGGTGCTAGCCCGTGAAGGCTCGCCCGAAGCAATCGCTGCGGAGCTGGCGGCGGAGTTCGGCCACGAGACCGTCGTCCTGACCCGCGGTGCCGAGGGCTCGCTGGCGTGGGCGGACGGCGAGACCCACGAACAGGCGGCGTTCGACGCAGAGACCCACGACGCCGTGGGGAGCGGGGACGCCTTTGTTGCCGGCTTTCTCGTGGCTCGCGGCGATGGTCAGTCGGTCCCAGAGGCGCTTTCCTGGGGGTCTGCAACCGCGTCGCTCAAACGAACGATTGCCGGTGACGTGGCGGTCATCGACCGCGCAGACGTCGAACGCGTGCGCTCGGACGCAAGCGGTATCGAGCGGTAGAGCGCCGTCGTTTCGGTGGCCTCCTCAGTCGCTCCGCAACCACTAAACGCAGCACACTCCTTCCTCACACAATGGCTGATTGGACCGAGTCCTACCGTCCCTCGACGCTCTCGGAGGTGCGGGGGAACAACAAAGCCCGCGACGCCTTCGAGGAGTGGGGGCGGTCGTGGGACGACCACACGGAGGCGGTCATTCTCTACGGGAGCCCAGGCGTGGGCAAGACCTCTGCAGCACACGCGCTGGCGGCGGATATGGGCTGGGAGACAGTCGAACTCAACGCCTCCGACCAGCGGACTGCCGACGCCATCGAGCGGTTCGCTGGTCGGGCAGCGCGTAACGCCACGCTCGGCGGCAGTGCGAGTGGGGAGGTCGGCGGCGGCCGCCAACTGGTCATCGTCGACGAGGCCGACAACATCCACGGCAACTACGACCGCGGCGGTGCCCAAGCCGTCACGAACCTCGTGAAGGAGGCGAACCAGCCCATCGTGCTCATCGCCAACGAGTTCTACGAGATGAGTCGCGGCCTGCGCAACGCCTGTCAGGATATCGAGTTCCGGGACGTGTCTGCACGCTCGATTGTTCCCGTCCTCCGGGACATCTGCCGGAAAGAGGGTATCGAGTTCGAGAGCGACGCCCTGGAGCGCATCGCCGACGCCAACAGCGGTGACCTGCGCGGCGCAGTCAAAGACTTACAGGCCACTGCCGAGGGGAAGACACACCTCACGGTCGATGACGTTGTCACTGGGGACCGGGACACCACTGTCGGCATCTTCACCGTGCTCGACGCGATTCTGAAGGAGAAATCCCCACAGGAGGCGCTTCACACCGCCTACGACGCCGACGAGACGCCCGACGACCTGACGGCCTGGGTCGAGGACAAGGTGATGAAGGTCTACGACCCCGAGGAGACGGTCCGGGCCTACGAGTACCTCGCCAACGCCGACCGCTGGCTGGGTCGCGTGATGGCCACGCAGAACTACTCCTACTGGCGCTACGTCACCGACAACGTCGCGGCGGGCGTCGCCGCGTCCCGCGACAAGACACGCGGTGGCTGGACCCAGTACGGCGGCCGGCCACAGATGTGGCCCTCCTCGGACGCCACGGTGGACGAAATCTGCCGGAAGATCGCAGACGCTGCGGGGGCCAGCATCGAGACGGCGCGGCGCGAAATCCTCCCGTTCCTCTCGGCGGCGACGCACCACTGCAAACCACGTGACTTGACAGTCGCAGTCACGGCCTACTTCGACTTCGACGAAACGGATCTCGCGGCCATCACCGGTAGCGGCGAGTCCACCAACAAGGTGCAAGGCATCGTCGAGGACGCCGAAGAACTGCGGGATGATGCGCTCGAAGCACACGCCGGCGGCGCGTTCGCAGGCGCGACTCGGGTGGCCGACGGAGAAACGGAAACGAAAACGGAAACCGAAGCGGACGGTGACACAGCGGCTGGCGAACAGCCCGAGTCAGATCCCGAAGCAGCGGCCGCTGGGGCCGAGGAGCCGCCCGACGAGGAGGTTGATGACGACTCCCAGTCCGGGCTCTCGGATTTCGTCTGACTCAATCGACCGTCGTCGCCCGCGCGGTCACATCCTCCGGCCCCACCAGAATCCGAATCGTGTCTGCGCCCGTTGGGCCCGGAATCGCTTCGTACAGCTCGATTCTCGCCCGGTTCCCGCTGTCGTCGTCGACGACCACTTCGACCGCCCAGCGACCGGCTGTCGGGAAGAAATCCGGGACCCCCCGTTGTCCGCGCGCTTGTAGCTCGTACTCACCAGATAGTTCCGGGGACTCGACGACCGCCGCGGGCGGCGTCTCCGGCGTTGGCGATGGGGTCTCCTCGCCGTTGGCCGCCGTCTCCTTCGGCAGGAGTCGTGCTGCACTGACCGAGACCGTTACCGACCGTTCTCGTCGGTTCTCGATATAGAGCCCGCCGGGGACACTGTTGTCCCGGAAGGTGCGCCCACAGCCGGCGAGCACGACGGGAAGGGAGGCAAGAACTGTTCGGCGGGACCGCTGCATAGCTATAGGGTAGCGCGGCCACACAAAGAGGGTTGCGGGCGAGTCAGAGCAGCTTCGAGAGGAACTGCTGGCCCCGCTCGGTCGAGGGGTTCTCGAAGAAGGGCTTGGGCTCGCCCTGCTCGACGATCTCTCCCTCGGCCATCAGCGTCACCGTGTCGGCGACCTCCCGGGCGAACCCCATCTCGTGGGTGACGACCATCATCGTCATCCCTTCGCTGGCCAGGTCACGCATGACCTCGAGCACTTCGCCGACGAGTTCGGGGTCGAGCGCGCTGGTCACTTCGTCGAACAGCATCACGTCTGGCTCCATGGCCAGCGCGCGGGCGATGGCCACACGTTGTTGTTGGCCGCCAGAGAGTTGAGCCGGGTACGACTCGGTCTGTTTGGCCAGTCCGACCCGCTCCAGTAGGTCGTGGGCCTCCTCGCGGGCGATAGACTCCTTGACGCCTTTCACCTTGGTGGGCGCGAGCGCGACGTTTTCCAGCGCTGTCATGTGTGGGAAGAGGTTGAACGACTGGAACACCATCCCGATCCGCTGGCGCAGGCGATTGATGTCTGCGTCCGGGTTGGTCAGCGGTGTGCCGTCCAGCCGAATCTCGCCCGATTGGATTTCCTCCAAGCGATTCGTACAGCGAAGCAGCGTCGACTTCCCCGACCCGGAGGGGCCGATGACGACGGCGACCTCCTCAGCGTCGACCTCGAGGTCGATATCCTTCAGGACGTGTGTCTCACCGAAGTATTTGTCAACGCCCTCGAACTCGAGCAGCCCCATCAGTGCTCACCCCCCGCGGCGGGGTCCGCACGCGCCTCGAGCATCCGGATGAGTTTGCCGAGCGGAATCGTGATCATGAGATAGGCAACCGCGACGAGAACGATCGGTGTCCACGCGTCGAAGGTCGCTGAGTTGACCTGCCGGAACGCCGACAGCAGCTCCGGAATCGCCAGCACCGTCAGCAGCGAGGTGTCCTTCACGAGGATGACCTGGTCGTTGCCGATGGCTGCAAGCGAGTTTCGCCAAGCCTGTGGGAGCACGACCTCCCGCATCGACTGGATGTAGGACATACCCAGCGAGCGGGCGGCCTCCATCTGGCCCTTCGGGATTGACTCGATGCCGCCCCGGAGCGCCTCACCCACGTAGGCCGCGTGGTTCATCGTCAGGCCGATGACCGCGGCGTAGTAGTTGAACCCCTGGATGGGGAACTGCCCCGGCGGCCACAGCTGTGGCACACCGAGGTAGATGACGAACAGTTGGAACAGCAGCGGCGTCCCGCGGAAGAACTCGATATACCCCTTCGCAATGGCGCGTGTCAGCCCCGTTTTTGAGACTCGTGCCAGGCCGACGATGACCCCCGCGACCACCGCCAGCACCCCGCTGATCAGGATGATGCCGATGACCCGGAGGAACGCGAACGTGAACTGCGGGTAGATGATGTTGATGAGCAGGGGGTAATCGACCCGTGCCAACAGGATGTAGCTGATGAACACCGCTACGACGAGGGCGAACAGCGCGGTCCCCAGCATCCCGATCTGTCGGAAGCGGTTGTCGTCCAGCTTGTCGAGGACGCTGGCGTCGCGCTGCCTCCCGGTGTCGGTTGCCATCGAGGATTACCCGGCGAAGTACTCGTTGTAGATTTCGTCGTACGTGCCGTCCTCGCGGATGGCGGCGAGGGCGCCGTTGACCTCCTCGCGGAACTCGTCGTCGTCCTGACGGAAGGCGATGCCGTAGTTCTCGACGGTGAGCGTGAGGTACGGCGGTGCGTTCTCGCCCTCCTCGGCGGCGGCGCCCTCGCCCTCGACGAAGCGCACGTCACCGTCACCCTCGCCGTTGACGAACTCCGCACTGACGGTGTTGTCGTTGATGACGGCGTCGACCTGGTTGTTCAGCAGGGCGCTGAACGCGTCAGGAATCTGGTCGTACTCGTTGATCTTCAGGTCGCCACCCAGCTCCTCTTTGAGGCCCTGAGCGGCACCGGCACCGGTCGTCCCTTTCTGGACACCCACCCGGATGCCGGCCATATCCTCCTTCGAGGTGATGTCGGAGCCCTCCCGGACGACGATGGTCTGGTAGGCCGTGAAGTAGGGGTCCGAGAAGTCGACCTGCTCGTCCCGCTCGTCGTTGATGGTCATCGCCGACATGATGATGCGGAAGTTGCCGTTGTTCAGCGACGGGATGATGGTGTCGAAGGAGGTCTGCTGGAACTCGTACTCCATGTCGAGTTCGCCGGCGAAAATGGCCTCCGCGATATCCACGTCGAAGCCGGTTAGCTCGCCATCGGTCGTCTCGTACTCGAACGGTCGGTAGGGGATGTCCGACCCGATACTGATGGTCTCATTTGAACCGCCGGTACAGCCAGCAAAGGAGAGCGCCGCCGCGGCGCCACCGGTCGCCTTCAGGTATGTTCGTCTATCCATAAGTGCGGATTGAGTCCCTGATGGAAATAACTCACTATCGGATACCTGCGCTATGCGAGCACCGACCGGCCGTCACGGGGCGCCGTCTGGGCGGCGTAGGCGACGAGAGCGACGGCGGCGAAGGCGACGCCGTAGAGCACCCAGTTCACCAGGTGGGCGGTCCAGGTGTAGACGACGAGGTCACGCCCCAGGAGCGTCACGAGGAAGACCGAGGCGAGCGCGGCCCCCAGTGCCGGGCGGTAGCGTGCGACCCCGGTCATCGGGAGCCAGACGGTGGCAGCGACCAGTGTTGCGAACGTCGCCAGCGCAGTCAGCGCGAACAGGGCCTGTGCGGCCGGGCTGTAGTCAAGCAGCGGTGTGACGCGCCCGAAGACGGCGTTCACCGGGAGCAGTGCGAGCACGGTGAACAGCGCCAGTCGGCTCCGTTCGGTGGCCGAGCGCTGGTAGTCTCCCCGCATCGCCGACAGCGTCGACAGCGTCAGTGCGGTGAAGATGGCCAGGGCGACCAGCAAGTGGGCAGCCTGCGTCGGCACGGAGTAGCCGCCGGGGATGGCGCCGTTGAGTGTGACCGTCACCGCACCCAGCGAAATTTGGAGCGGGAGGAGCACGAGCGCGGCCGTCGCGAACAGCGCGGTCCGCTGGGACTGCTCGCCCAGCCACGCCGCTGCGACGACGCCGATGATGACGAAGCCCGTCACCATCGCCACGAGGCGGTGGAACCACTCGATAAAACTGGGGAGACTCTGGGGGAGCAACCCGTTGTCACAGAGTGGCCACTGCTGTGCGCACGCCAGCCCGGCCCCAGTGGCTGCGGTGTAGACGCCGAGTGCGACTAAGCTGCCGGTGAGAGCCGTGGCGAACAGCGCGAACTGTCGGTAGCTCGGGCGCTTCATTAGCCAGATTTCGGGCGCGCGCGTACTTGGGCGTTACTTTCGCGGCGCCTCGCCCCGCGGAACGGCGCGTTGAAGTCCGGGGCACCGCCACCCCGACCCATGACCGACCACAGCGCCCGCACGGCCCGGCTCGATAGCTATCTCGCAGCAACAGGCGACGAGGCTGTCTGGTTCGCGCGGCCGAACGCATTCGCCTGGCTCACGGGCGGGAGCAACGTCGTCGACCGGGAGGATCCAATCGGTGTCGCTGCGGCGGGCTACATCCCCGATGCAGAGCCGGCGTTCCGCGTCGTTGCATCCGCGGGCGAGGCCGAGCGCATTCGAGACGAGGAACTCCCCGAAGGGTTCGCGGTCGAAACCGCCCCGTGGCACCAGCCGCTCGCCGATGCCGTGGCCGCACGCTCGCCACCTACTGCCGTAGCGGATTTCGATGTCCCCGGACTCGACAGGCTCGACGCGGCCGCAGTTCGCCAGCCGCTGAGTGCGGCCGACATCGAGCGCTACCGACAGCTGGGGGAGGAAACGGCCGCCGCCGTCGAGCGAGTGTGCCGAGAGCTGAGCTCGGACGATACCGAACACGAGGTCGCCTCGGCGCTCCGAATCACGCTCTCCTCGGGTGCCATCGAGGCGCCAGTTGTCCGGGTCGCGGGCAGCGAGCGCGCCGAACAGTACCGAACCCCGCCGGCCGGCAACGCCCAGCTGGGTGACTACGCGGTCGTCAGTGTGACTGCAGCCCGCGGCGGCCTGCACGCCTCACTCTCACGAACTGTGGCGTTCGATCCGCCCGAGGGTTTCCTGGCGCGACACCGCGCTGCGGCTCAGGTCGAGGTGACTGCGCTGGCCGCGACGCACGAGGCCGCGGAATCGGGCGATGACGCGAGCGACGTGTTCGCGACGATTCGGGACGCCTACGCAGAACTTGGCTACCCGGAGGCTACTGAGGCAGGCGAGCAGGGGGGTGCCGCTGGCTTCGCCCGCCGCGAGTGGCTAGCGACACCCGAGAGCGACCAGCCAGTGACGGCGCCGATGGGCTACGCGTGGAATCCAACAGTTGGCGGCGCGCGCAGTGAGGACACCTACCTGGTCGAAACGGGTGATGACCCGTTCGAGTGTCTGACCGCGACGCCGAACTGGCCGACAGAGACCGTCTCGGCGGTGCATGTCGACCGCGAGGTCGAGCGCCACGCTGTCTACGAGCCCTGACCGGGTTGCCCCCGAAATATATCTCCGAGTCGTGGGCTGGTCGAACTGACTGTCGGTGGCTGTGGGGGGAGCCGGTCCGCCGACGCATCCATCGACCTCTCGGATGAGGACCCTATTGTCGAGGAACCGTTTCGTTTCCTCGCCTGCCGGGGAGAGCGCAACCGATGGCGCGCAGGAGCGCCCGGGGACTACTCCCGAGCCAGTGGACGCTGGCAGCTTCGCGTTCGGTGTCGTCGAAGCACCGAACAGCGAGGGGTCGAACCGTTCTCTCGACGGTAGTCAGGGCGCCGTCGGCCGTCGAACCGAGTCCGAGCCGGGATACTCAGGAGTTCGACGCTTGTCGAACGTATTTTCGACGTCGGTAGGTAGCTTTTTGCCTTCTCCCGGGAACCTGCCGGACATGGGACTAGATGACGACGCGCGGGAGTATCACCGGCGGGAGCCGCCCGGGAAGATCGAAATTTCGACGACGAAACCGACCAACACCCAGCGTGACCTCTCGCTGGCCTACTCACCGGGCGTCGCCGCCCCGTGTATGGATATCCACGAGGACGAGAACCGAGCCTACGAGTACACCGCGAAGGGGAATCTTGTGGGCGTCGTCTCCAACGGAACGGCAGTGCTCGGCCTCGGCGACATCGGCGCGCAGGCCTCCAAACCCGTGATGGAGGGGAAGGGTGTGCTGTTCAAGCGCTTCGCCGACATCGACGTGTTCGACATTGAACTCGACCAGACAGAGGTCGACGCGTTCTGTAACGCCGTCCGGGCGATGGAACCGACCTTTGGGGGCATCAACTTAGAGGACATCTCCGCGCCGGAGTGTTTCGAGATCGAACAGCGTCTGCGAACGGAGATGGATATCCCCGTCTTCCACGACGACCAGCACGGCACCGCCATCATCAGCGGCGCCGGCCTCATCAACGCCACCGACATCCTCGAGAAGGATATCTCCGAGATGAACATCACCTTCTCCGGGGCCGGCGGATCCGCGATCGCGACCGCGAAGTTCTACCTGGAACTCGGCGCGACGCGGGAGAACATCACCATGTGTGACTCGACGGGTATCATCACCGAGACCCGGGTCGAAGAAGAGGGGCTGCCGGAGTACAAGGAGCAGTTCGCCCAGGACATACCCAACGGCGATCTCGCCGACGCAATGGCGGGCGCCGACATGTTCGTTGGGCTCTCGGTTGGCGGCATCGTCTCTAAGGAGATGGTGGCGTCAATGGCCGAGGACCCCATCGTGTTCGCGATGGCCAATCCTGACCCCGAAATCACCTACGATGACGCCCGCGAAGCTCGGGACGACACCGTCATCATGGCGACGGGCCGCTCGGACTACCCGAACCAGGTGAACAACGTGCTGGGCTTCCCGTTCCTCTTCCGCGGTGCGCTCGACGTGCGAGCGACCGACATCACGGAGAACATGAAGCGCGCCGCCGCCGAGGCGCTCGCTGACCTCGCCCGGCAGGACGTGCCCGACGCCGTTGTCAAGGCCTATGGCGACCAACCGCTCCAATACGGCCCCGAGTACATCATTCCGAAGCCGGTCGACCCGCGCGTACTGTTCCAGGTCGCGCCCACTGTCGCCGAGGCGGCGATGGACGAGGGTGTCTCTCGGACGGAAATCGACACCGACGCCTACGCCGAGCACCTCGAGGCCCGGCTGGGCAAATCCCGCGAGATGATGCGGGTCGTGCTCAACAAGGCCAAGAACAACCGCCAGCGCGTCGCGCTCGCGGAGGGCAACGACGAGAAGATGGTGCGGGCGGCCGCCCAGATCGAGGAGCAGGGCATCGCCAAACCCGTCCTCTTGGGCAACCGCTCCGAAATCGAGCAGACGACGACCCGATTGGGACTGGATTTCCACCCCGACATCATCGACCCGCGGGCCGACAAGACCGAGAAGTACGCCGACCGGCTCTATGAACTCCGCCAGCGTAAGGGAATCACCCGAAGCGAGGCAGACGAACTGGTCCGCCGCGACACCAACTACCTCGGCAGTGCGATGGTCGAGCAGGGTGATGCCGACGCGCTCCTGACGGGGCTAACCCACCATTACCCTTCGGCGCTCCGGCCGCCGCTCGAAGTCATCGGCACCGCCGCCGACGCCGAGTACGCCGCCGGCGTCTACATGCTCACGTTCAAGAATCGGGTCGTCTTCATCGCCGACGCGACGGTGAACCAGAACCCCAGCGAGGAGGTGCTGGCCGAAATCACCAAACACACCGCCACGCTCGCCCGGCGGTTCAACATCGAACCGCGCGCGGCGCTGCTCTCCTACTCCAACTTCGGCTCCGTGGAGAACGAGGGGACTGCAAAACCCCGTGATGCCGCCGCGACGCTGCGGGCTGACCCCGAAGTGGACTTCGACGTCGACGGCGAGATGCAGGCCGACACGGCCGTCGTGGAGGAGATCCTCACGGACACCTACGAGTTCTCGGAGCTCGACGAGGCAGCGAACGTGCTCGTCTTCCCCAACCTCGAAGCCGGCAATATCGCGTACAAGCTGCTCCAGCGCCTTGGCGGCGCCGAGGCCATCGGGCCGATGCTCGTCGGAATGAACAAGCCCGTCCACGTGATGCAGCGCGGTGACGAAGTGAAGGATATCGTCAACCTCGCGGGTGTGGCAGCTGTCGACGCACAGAACCAAGAGTAACGGTCGGCTACCGACCGACTTGATGGCCTCTTGGGGCCCCGAGTCTCCCGGGAGGCCCACGACTTTTAAGATCGGCGTGGATTGACGCCATGGTTTTATCAGTTTACGATGTAGCCACTGCCCCGCGCTATGTGAGGGCGAACTTCGAATCTGCTCTCCTTGGTCTTCGGTATCGGGGACTATTTGCAGCCGTGCTCGCAAAACGGAAGTTTCCAGTTCGACTACGCGGAGAACTCGGCGAACCCGGAGAGCTACAGTGTGACAGCCGATTACACAGGCGACGAGGCGATCCCCTCGAGTGGAAGGTTCCGGCTGACTTGGTCCAGCGTGAGCGGCCCGTTCTCGACGCCGGCGGCTGTTGCGGAGGGGCCCGTGACTGACATCGCTCCGGACACGACGGTTCGCGTGAACTGGGGTTCAGAGAGCGGTGAGGAGTCAGCGGTGCTCGCCTCGGAGGCGACCCCCGCCTCCCAACGTCGGGGCCGTTTCACGTCGAATTGCCCGATCACGAGACCGCCGAAATTCACGTACACGGTCATTATACCACCGTGTGAGCAACCCCAGCATATAAGACGCATACCGCCATAGACTGCCTATGGCAAACCAGAATACGAGCAGACGTCGGTTCCTGAAGGCGACGGGTTCTGCGGCAGCCGCTGTCGGATTAGCAGGCTGTGCAGGGGACGACGGCTCCGGAGAATCGACTCCGACGGAGACGAGCGAGAGCGGAGAGACTGAATCCACCGACGAGACGAGCGGAAGCGGGACGTTCTCTGTGAACGTCACCATGGGTCAGATGGACTCCGGGCTCGACCCCCAGGACCACGCCGAAACCAATACCGAGATCATTGTCGGACAGGCATACGACGGCCTGATGGATCGCGACAAGAATGGACAGATTATCGCGAGCCTCGCGACCGACTGGGAACGCGTCGAGCCGGGTGTCGCTAGGTTCACGCTCCGCGACGGTGTGACGTTCCACAACGGCGATGACCTGACCCCAGAGGACGTTGCCTACAGTATCCGGCGGATTGTGTTCAACGACGTCGGAATATCCAGCCCCCAGACGAACGACCTTGGCACCGTCAGCGAGGTCGAAACCGGTGACGGCGAGGTGACGGTTCGATTCGACGGGCTGAATCCGATCGTTTTCCAACTGTTCGCGACGAACGGACCGATCGTCCAGCAGTCGTGGATCGAGGAGAACGGCTCCGACTTCATCAATCAGAACATCAACGGGACCGGCCCGTTCCAGCTGACCGATTACGACTCCGGCAATCAGGTCAGTTTCGAGAAGAATCCCGACTACTGGGGAGACGTGACAACTGTCGACGAAGTCACGCTTGGCGCGTCCAGCGAGTCGAGCACTCGCGTCAACAGGCTGCTCGCCGAGGAGTCCGACATCGTCACGAACGTGCCGCCGCAGGAGGTTTCGCGCGTCGAGAGCTCCGACGTCGCACGGGTCAACGCGGTGCCGAGTACTCGTGTCATCTTCCTCCAGATGCGGTACGACGTGGAGCCGTTCTCCAGCCAGCAGTTCCGTCAGGCCATGAACTACGCGGTCGACCTCGAGAGCATCATCAAGAACGTGCTCAACGGATTTGGATCGCCGACGGGTCAGCCGACACTGGAGGCGTTTACGGGACACAACCCGGACATCGAACCGTACCCGTACGACCCTGAAGAGGCTGAGCGGCTGGTTGAGGAGTCCGGACACGCCGGCGTCGAGATCACGCTCCAGACTCCGATCGGGCGGTACCTGAAGGACGTCGAGATCGCGCAAGCGGCGGCCAGCCAAATTGACTCGCTGTCGAACGTGTCGTGTTCACTCAAACAGCGGGAGTTCTCCTCACTGGTCCAGGACATCACGACGGGTAATATCGAGGACAAACCGCACTTCAACCTCCTCGGTTGGGGGAACGGGGAGTTCGACGCCTCACAGACGATTATCCCACTGCTGGCATCGAACGGTGCCCTGACGATCCTGAAGAACGATGAGGTAGACGCACTCATGGAGGAGGCACAGAACGAAGCGGATCCCGATGCACGGGAAGAAATCCTTCAGGAGGCCAACTCGCTGCTGCACGACCTCGCCCCGTGGGTGTTCATGCACCAGCAGTTCAGCGTGTACGGCGTCTCCAACGAGATTGAGTGGCAGCCCCGGAACGACGAGTTCATCGACGTGGACACGGCCACTCGCCGCTAAATCAAATCGGAGGCTATCAATTCAATGGCACTCGGTAGATTTGCGATCAAGAGAACGCTCCAAGGTATCGGTGTCGTCTGGGGCGTCATCACGGTCGTTTTCGCACTGCGGTTCGTCACGCCCGGGAGCGCGATCAACGCAGTGGCTCCGCTCGACGCCGATCAGGAGACGAGGCAGGCGATTGCCGCCGAACTCGGCCTCGACCAGCCACTGTATCTCCAGTACGGACAGTACCTGTTCGACCTCATCCAGGGCGACCTGGGATTCTCGTACATTCGGGGACAGGCGGTCACGCCGTTGGTGCTCTCGAAGATTCCCGCGACCGTGGAGTTGGCGCTCGCGGCGACCTTCGTCGCTATCGTCCTGTCAATCCCGCTGGGCGTACTCAGCGCAACGCGACGGAACCAGCCAGTCGACTACGGTGCAACGCTATTCTCCTTGGTCGGGATCAGCACACCGAACTTCTGGCTCGGGATCATGATGATCCTGGTTCTGGCCGTCGAGTTCGGGATCTTCAACACGAGCGGACGAGGGGTCAACGCCGGCGACGTGTTGCTGTCAATCGTCGGTCCGGAGCGGTTCCTCGACACTCTCATCGGCTGGCTGACGTACATCACGCTTCCGGCCATCGCGCTCGGAACGTACTTTACAGCGCTCATCACCCGGCTGACGCGTTCCGGGATGCTCGAGGAACTTGGCAAGCCGTACATTCGCGCGACCCGTGCGAAGGGGCTGCCCGAGACGCTCGTCCAGTACAAGCACGCGCTTCGGAACACTCTCACGCCGGTCATCACCGTCCTCGGGCTTCAACTCGGGACGCTGATAGGTGGTGCAGTGATCACCGAGGCGGTGTTCACGTGGCCCGGACTGGGGACGCTGATTATCCGGAGCATCAACCTCCGCGATTGGCCACTCCTCCAGGGGAGCCTCATCGTGATCGGAATTAGTTTCGTCCTGGTGAATATTCTCGTGGACATGATCTACGCATACCTCGATCCAAGAGTGGTGTACGACTAAATGGTCTCCAAACGTGTTGTTCAGAACCTCCGCAAGGAGTTCCGCCAGAGCGGCCTGGCAAAGCTCGGTCTAGTATTAGTCGTCTCGATTATCCTAGTTGCGGTGTTCGCACCATTTATCGCGCCGCACAATCCGACCACACAGGAACTTGGTCAGGCACAACTACCGCCACTCGGATTCTCCGAAACAAAGGAGGCGACAACTTCGGAGATGGTGGATGGCGAGGTCGTAACGAAGACCGTCGAGAAGCGTGTCGAGGCCAACGCGGCCCACCCCTTGGGCACCGACGGACTGGGGCGTGACATGCTGTCGAGAACGGTGTACGGTGCCCGAACCTCGCTGATGGTGGGAGTTCTCGGGACCGTGTTCGCGGCGCTCGTCGGCGTCCCGATCGGACTCATCGCGGGCTACTATGGCGGGAAGTTCGACGACGGGCTGATGCGCTTTGCCGACGTGAGCCTCGCGTTCCCGTCGCTCGTCCTCGCGATCGCGCTCATCGGACTATGGGGCCGGGCAGCCGTGGTCCTCCCCGACCCGTTCGTCTCGGCCGGACTCGTCTCTGGGATGCCGTCAACGTTCACGCTTCCCGGAACGGTCGTCATCGTAGTCGGACTGGTGAACTGGGTGTGGTTTGCACGGATCGCCCGCGGGGAGGCGCTCTCGTTGCGCGACGAGGAGTACGTCAAGGCGGCGCGTGCACTGGGTGCGAGCGACAGCACAATCCTCGGCAGCCACATGCTCCCAAATGCGATCACGCCGATAATCGTGCTGGCGACCGTCCAGGTCGCCGCAATCATCCTGCTTGAGTCCTCGCTCTCGTTCCTCGGGTTCTCTGGGACGACCCTCTCGTGGGGCTTCGACATCGCACAGGGTCGCAACTACATCTCCTCGGGTCAGTGGTGGATCGCAACGATCCCGGGCCTCGCGATCATGTGGTCGGTCATCGGCATCAACCTGATCGGTGACTGGCTGCGCGACGCGCTCGACCCCGGCATCGAAGGGGAGGGAGGTGTCTGAGATGACTGAAGAAATTCTGCGGGTCCGAAACCTCACGACCCGCTTTTTCACGGAGGAAGGACAGATCAACGCGGTCGAACACGTCGACTTCGACGTGCGCGACGGCGAGGTGTTCGGCATCGTCGGCGAGTCGGGGTCGGGGAAATCCGTCACCGCACTCTCGATCATCGACCTGGTGGAGTCGCCGGGGCGCATCGTCGAGGGCGAAGTCTGGTACCGCAACGCCGATTTGGCCGACGAGCACCGCGAGAGCCACCCCGACGCCGTCGACGGGGAGTTCGTCGACATCCGCCAGCTGCCCGAGGCGACCCGGCGCTGGCTCCGTGGCCCCGCGTTCGCGACCATCTTCCAGGACCCGATGAGCAGCCTCAACCCATCCATCACGGTGGGTGAACAGATTGCTGAGGCCGTTGAGGTCCAGCGCCGCGCCCGCGCGAACCCGCGGCGCACACGCTCTCGTACGCAGGGCTACGGACTGAGTCGCTTCCTGCTTGACTCGGTGCTCCCCTCCCAGCACTACGTCAGCGAGGAGAGCCACGACCACGCGGTCGAACTGCTCGAACAGGTGGGGATTCCTGACCCCGCCGAGCGGGCGACGGAGTACCCCCATCAGTTCTCCGGCGGGATGCTCCAGCGCGCGATGGTTGCCCAAGCGCTCGCCGGTGAACCGGACGTACTCATCGCCGACGAGCCCACAACCGCCCTGGACGTGACCATTCAGGCCCAGATTCTGAACCTCCTCTCGGACCTGCAGCAAGAAGAGGACATGAGCGTCGTGCTCATCACGCACAATCTCGGCGTCATCGCCCGGATGTGCAACCGCGTCGGCGTGATGTACGCCGGCGAGATCGTCGAGCGCGGCTCGCTCGTTGACGTGTTCGAGAATCCGGTCCACCCCTACACGCAGGGGCTGCTGGGCTCGATTCCGGATATCGAGGATCCCTCGCCGCGACTCTCCCCGATCGAGGGGAACGTGCCGAGCCTGCTGGACTCCCAGATGGGCGACCGGTGTTACTTCGCGGACCGCTGTCCGAAGGCGATGGAGGTCTGTCTGACACCAGTTGCGGAGCGTGACGTGCAAGACGAGTCGGCATCGACTGACGGTCACCGTGTCCGCTGTGTGCTGGCTGACCAGCCGTACAACGAGGCTGACGCCTTGGCTGAAAGCTACGACTGGTCCACGGAGGTGAGCGCCGATGACTGAGCTCGACTTGGGTGACCCGCTCCTCCAGGTGCAGGACCTCGAGAAATACTACTACGAACAGGACAGCTTCCTGGACAGTCTGCTGGGCAACGAGGCCCGCAGCGTCAAAGCTGTCGACGGCATCAGTTTTGACGTCCACGAGGGTGAGACGCTTGGACTGGTCGGCGAGTCGGGCTGTGGGAAATCCACGACCGGCGAGACGTTGCTGCGGCTGCGCGAGGCGACCAACGGGACCGTCACCTTCGATGGCGAGGACGTTCTCGCACTCGACAACGAGGAGATGGAACAGTTCCGCCGTCGCGCCCAAATCGTCTTCCAGGACCCGTTCTCGAGCCTGGACCCGCGGATGAGCGTCGGCGCCATCGTCACCGAGGGGCTGAAGATCCACGGGCTGCCGGCGACGAACCCCGACGTCGAGACGGCCGTAGATGTGACTGTCGAGGCGGCGTCTGTCGACGCCAGTCAGGTCACGGCCACTGCGGCCGACGACCTCGACCGCGTGGTCGACCCAGAGAACGGCGTCGCGCGGGTCCGTGTGACGCTCCACGAGACTGCAGATGGACTCAAGGCGACGCTCGACGACCACGGCGAACTCCTCGGCGTGGACGTCGAGGAGGCCGGTGACGGCTCGGTAACCGTCTCGGTCGAGGTGAGCGCATCTGACCGGAAGATACGGCGAACGCGAGCGGGACGGCTGCTCGAGCGGGTCGGCCTCTCGAGCGACCAGTTGGATCGCTACCCACACGAGTACTCGGGTGGGCAGCGCCAGCGCGTCGGCATCGCCCGGGCGCTCGCGCTCGACCCCGAGTTCATCGTCCTCGACGAGCCGGTTTCCGCCCTCGACGTGAGCGTGCAGGCGCAGGTGCTGAACCTGCTCGACGATCTGCAAGACGAGTTCGGGCTGACCTACCTCTTCATCGCCCACGACCTGAGCGTGGTTCGGCATATCTGTGACCGCGTCGCGGTGATGTATCTCGGCAAAGTGGCCGAAATCGGCCCGACCGACGAGATATTTGAGGCGCCCGAACACCCCTACACGAAGGCGCTCCTGGAGAGCGTCCCGCGGGCGGAGGTCAGCGAACAGGGCCGTCGCGTGGAGACGCTCTCCGGCGACGTGCCCTCGCCGCGGAATCCGCCGTCGGGCTGCCGGTTCCGAACCCGGTGTCCGCAGGTCATCCCGCCGGACGGGGTCGAACTGGAACAGCAGGCGTTCCGCCGCGTGATGGACCTCCGTGACAGCGTGGAAGGGCGGGACATCAACCCGGACAACGTCCGCGGGGGCACCGCGGCGTTCCGCAAATCGTTCTTCGAGATGGAGCTGCCGCGGGAAGACGTTGAGGTCGTTGAGGAGGCGCTCGGCTACGTTGTGACCGAGGACTGGGACGCCGCGGCCGAGACACTCCGCGAGCGCTATGAGTCCATCTGTGAGACGACTGAGCCGGTCACCGGGGAGGAGCGTCACACGGCCGCCTGTCACCTCGTCGACTGAGCCCCGCTCGGTCTCTTCGTTCGTTCGACTAGCAACGTTGACGTGACTACGGGCCGAGGAGGTGCATATGAAGGCAGCCGACGTGATGACGACGGACGTGGAAACCGTCTCTCCCGACGACGACGTGAGCAAGGTGCTGGGCCGGCTGGCGAAAGTGCCCTACAGCGGCTTCCCAGTCGTCGAGGACGGCGACGTGGTGGGGATCATCACCGAGGGGGACTTAGTCGACCTCTTCGAGGTCGAAGACAGGGTGCTCTGGATTCCCATCGGCCTGCCACCGTTCGTGGATACACTGACCTACGCCGTCGACGTGTCATGGGACAACCTGGACCTCGGATTGGACTTGGCCGCCCACGCCGACGACCCAATCCGTGACCTGATGACGATAGATGTGGAGACAGTCGGGCCGGACGCGAGCCTTGACGACCTGTTGGTGCTGCTGGCCAATCGTGACGAGGACATCAACCGCGTGCCAGTGCTCGAAGATGGAGCGCTGGTCGGCATCATCACTCGGCAGGACCTGCTTCGTGGGCTGAAAGCGGAGCGCGTCGCGGGTGCCAGCGGCATCGACGCCTGAATCGGGAACGGAGCGCCTAAACCCCGGGACGCGCTCGGTTCTCCATGAGCAGCTATCGGAATCTCGCGCTCTTTCTCCTCCTCGCGGCGGTCTGGGGCTCTGCGTTCATGGCCATCAAGGCCGGGCTGTCGTACTTCCCGCCCGTCCTCTTCGCCGCGCTGCGCTACGACATCGCGGGCGTGTTGATGCTCGGCTACGCCTGGTGGGTCGTCGACGACCCCATCCCCCGCACTCGCGGGGAGGTCGCGCTGGTGACCGTCGGTGCCGTGCTCCTCATCGCTGCCTACCACGCCCTCCTCTTCGTTGGCGAGGCAGACCCCGCCGTCACCAGCGGCTCGGCGGCGGTCATCGTCAGCCTGAGCCCCCTCCTCACGACGGGCTTTGCACGGCTGTTCCTCCCTGAGGAGCGCCTGGAGCTGCTGGGCGTCATCGGCCTGTTGCTCGGACTTGCAGGCGCCATCGTGCTCGCGAACCCCGACCCGTCGAACCTCATGGGCGGTGGCACGGTGGCCAAACTCCTCATCCTCGCGGCGGCGGCATCCTTCGCGCTTGGGAGCGTCCTCACCCGCTGGCTCGACGCCGAGATGCCCATCGAGTCGATGGAGGCGTGGTCGATGGTCGGCGGCGCGGCGCTGATGCACCTGGTGAGTGTCGGGCTCGGTGAGTCAGTCGCCGACGTGAATCTCACCCCAGTCGCGATTGCCAGCCTGGCCTACCTCGCCATCGCCGCCAGTGCTATCGGCTTCCTGATCTACTTCGATCTGCTGGAACGACTGGGCCCCATCGAAATCAACATGGTGTCGTACGTCGCGCCGGTGTTCGCGGCGCTTTCAGGGTGGCTCTTCCTGCAGGAGGGATTGACCGTGGCGACGGTTGGCGGGTTCCTGCTCATCGTCGTCGGGTTTGGCCTGCTCAAACGGCGGGCCATCGCCAAAGAACTCGGGCTCTCGGAGGTTTCCGGGCGACTGAACGCGTAGTCGCTACTGCTCGCCTCAGAGTCCGACTGCTTCGCCGCCCTTGTAGACGGTGTCCGGTTCGCGGAGGTTCGAGATATCTTCGAGCGGCGAGTCCTCGAAGGCGACGAAGTCCGCATAGTTCCCTTCCTCGAGCGTGCCGATGTCGTCGGCGGCGACGGTCTTGGCTGCTGTTGCGGTGCCAGCGAGGATGGCCTCGTGTTCACTCATGCCGATTTCCTCGACGAACAGTTCGGCCTCCATCGCGTTCATCCCGTGGGGGACGAGATCCGGGCCGATGAAGTCCGTCCCGAGCGCGATGGGGATGCCCGCCTCGTAGGCTCGGCGGGTGGCGTCCCAGTGGGCATCGCGGGCGTTGCGCGCTTTCTCCAGGCCGTACTCTGGAACGCCGTGGTCGGCGCCCTCCGTGACGAGTCGGTGCATGATGGAGAGCGTCGGGACGAACACCGCGCCGGTCTCCTCGAACAGCTCCAGACATTCCTCGTCGATGTAGAAGCCGTGTTCGATGGTGTCGACGCCGTTGCGGAGCGCGGATTTGATGCCCGGCGCCCCCTGGGCGTGGGAGGCGACTGGGATGCCCACCCGGTGGGCCTCCTCGGTGAACGCCCGGATTTCCTCGTCAGTGAACTGGCTTTGGTCGGGAGCGTCCTTCTCGCTCAGCACGCCGCCGGTGGTCATGATTTTGATGAGGTCGACGCCTTCTCGGATGCGCTTGCGGGCCTCCTTCCGGCACTCGTCGGCCCGTCGGCTAGCCCAGCACCCGCTGCCTCGCCGGTGGCCCACTCGTAGGGGAGGTAGTGGCTGTCACCGTGGCCACCGGTCTGGGAGAGACTGCGCCAGCTAGTGAACACCCGCGGCCCCGGAATCGTGCCGTCATCGACGGCCTCCCGTAGCGCCAGCCCCGTTTCGCTGCCCACGTCTCGGACGGTGGTGAATCCCGCCGTGAGGAGGGTTCGGAGGTCAGCCGTCGCCCGTGCGGTGCCGAGTTCGCTCGACTCCCGGAGCCAGTCGAACGGCTCCATCGAGCGGCTCCCCCAGAGGTGGAGGTGGGCGTCGATAAGCCCCGGAATCACGGTCTCTCTGGAGTGGTCGATTGGCTCGGCGTCCTCTGGCACATCGACCTCGTCGGCCGGGCCGGCGTCGACGACACGGCCGTTCTCGGCGACGACGCGGCCGTCGTCGATGGGTGCCTCACGAACGCCGTCGACAAGCGTCCCACAGTGGATCACGTACATCGTCCCGTGGTACCGTAAGCCACGGCTTAGTGGTTGGGCCACCGGCAGCCCGTGGTCGAGCGCCGGACTCATGCCCGTCGGCCCGAAGATGAATCTATGAGCGAGACTGACGCCGAGTGGACCGAGCAGTTGCGGGCCAACCGCGAGGAGAAAGACCAGTTCTTCGCCGAGCACCCGCAGTCGCCGGTGCCGCCAGAAGAGCGCGAGATGTTCGAAGGACTGGACTACTTCGAGCCCGCCGCGGCGTGCCGCGTCGAGGCCGAAGCAACCGTCCACGAGGAACCTGACCCGGTGGAGATGGACACCACCAACGGCCCGCCAGTACGCTATCTGCGCGTGGCGACGTTCGCGTTCGAACTGCGTGAGGCGGACTGCGAGCTCCACGCCTATCGCCAGGCGGACGACGACTCGCGCGTCCTGTTCGTGCCGTTTCGAGACAAGACGACGGGCCAGCAGAGCTACGAGGGCGGGCGATACATGGAGTTCGAACCCGACCGGGAGCTGGCGGACGGCGACGTGGTGACGCTCGACTTCAACCTCGCGTACTCGCCGTTCTGTGCGTTCAGCGAGACGTTCTCCTGTCCGCTTCCGCCGGAGGAGAACTGGCTGGAGGTTGCGGTGGCGGCGGGGGAGAAGACGCCGTAAGCGCCCGGAAAATTCACGTCACACAAATTCCCAAACGGGCTCTCGAAACCACGTTACTGCGCCGAGCTCACGACGAGATCGAACTGAACAGCGATTGCCACGGACGGCGTATTTATGACGATTCATCACCACGCTTCAAACGGTATGTCACAACAAGTCCCAAATGAACTCTACGTCGACCAGTACACGCTCGGCCTCGTCGGCCCGGACCAGGAGTGGGCGGGAACCGTCGCCGATGGCGGCACCATCGAGACGTACACCCCACCGGGCTGCTGGGGCCCGATGATCACACCGTCGTTCCGCGGCGGCCACGAGGTCACCCGACCCATCCGTGTCGAGGGTGCGGAGGTCGGTGACGCCATCGCCATCCACATCCGCGACGTGGCGGTGACGAGCATGGCGACCAGTACCGGCTCGATGGCCGAGCGCGAGGGAGCGTTCCAGGACGACCCCTTCGTCGACCACCGCTGTCCGGAGTGTGGGACGACGTGGCCAGACTCCGTCGTCGAAGGCACGGGCGAGGGCGCCATCCGCTGTGCGGAGTGTGGCGCCAACGCCTCCTCGTTCGGTTTTGACTACGGCTACACCGTCGCCTTCGACCACGAGAACGCCGTCGGCATCACGCTCGACAAGGACGGTGCCCACGAACTGGCGACAAACGCCGACGAGGTGATGGACATCCCCGAAAACTCCCGCCAGCACCCCATCCTGCTCTACGAGCCCGACGGGATGCCGGGGACACTCGGCCGGCTGCGACCGTTCGTGGGTAACATCGGTACCACGCCGTCGGTGACGATGCCCGACTCCCACAACGCGGGTGACTTCGGCCAGAGCCTCATCGGCGCCGACCACGACTACGGCGTTGACACCGAGGAGGACTTGGAGAAGCGAACCGATGGCCACATGGACATCCCGGAGGTTCGTGCCGGCGCGACGCTCATCTGTCCGGTCGATATCGAGGGCGGTGGCGTCTACGTGGGTGACCTGCACGCCAACCAGGGCGACGGCGAACTCTCGCTGCACACCACCGACGTGAGCGGCACCGTCACGATGGACGTCGAAGTCATCGAGGATCTCGATATCGACGGGCCGCTACTCCTGCCAAACGAGGCGGATCTGCCGTTCATCAGTAAGCCCTACACCGACGAGGAGCGCGAGGCCGGCCGTAATCTTGGCGTAGAGCACAATGTCGACGTGAACGAGGAGATGGGGCCGATTCAGGTGGTCGGCTCCGGGGCCACCGTTAATGACGCGACCCAGAACGCCTTCGACCGAGCGTCGAAACTGCTCGACATGAGCGAGGGTGAGATCCGTGCCCGCTGTACTTTCACCGGGGGCGTGCAGATTGGTCGCCTCCCGGGCGTCGTCCAACTGGACATGCTGGTCCCGATGGAGATTCTCGAGGACCGCGGGCTCGACGGTGTGGTGCGGAAGCAGTACGGGCTGTGAAGCAGGGCTTACCAAAATTTTGTCCGGTTGGGACAGCTTCGCTCCGACTACTCATTCTTCCCCGCTGGAGTTCGGGAGCGACCGATCACGACATCGACTCGGTGACGCGGGCATGGAGGTCCGCATCGCTCACCGGCCATGGTCCATTATCGGGGGTGTGTCGGGACTGACGATACAGGTGTATCCTCTGATTGTGAACTGAGCCCCCGACTGGCAAGACAAGATACATTCTACACCCCTGAATTTAACTAATCCCTCGCTCAACGGTCGATAGATAACGATGGGCGAACTACCTGAGACGGCTCCGGGACGACAGGTCCCCTACGGGCGGAAGCCGTACTACAAGCCCGACCCGCTTCCACCGGCCCGGGAGCTTGCGTTCGACGAGAGCTTCTACGAGACACTGTCGGAAGCGACGTTCTGGCTGGGGAAGTTAGGGGGGTTCTCGCTCACCGTGGAGTTCGCGCCCGTTGTGTACACCTCCCTGTTACGGAAAGAGGCGATGGAGTCATCCGAGATCGAGGGGGCGGAGATTGACTACGACGCGCTCTACAGCCACGAGACCCGTTCAGGTGTCGTCGCCGACAAGGGGTTGGGTGGTGCTGACGAGCGCAAGGACGTCCAGGAAGTTCTCAACTACGAGGACGCGCTGAAGCAAGGTGTCGAAAAAATTGACGCGGGCGAACCGTACGCTATCGATCTTTTCGACTCAGTTCACGAGACGCTGCTCACGGACGTGCCCGAAGAACGCCGAGAAACGGACAGCATCGGGGAGTTCAAGACGAAACCGAACCACCTCGGCGAGTTCCTCCCTCCCGTTCCTGAAACCGTCGAGGGATTGATGGAGGCGCTCGTCACCTACATCAGAACGGGCGGGAGTTATCACCCGCTCATAGACATCGCGCTGACCCACTATCAGTTCGAGACAATCCACCCGTACGGCGACGGGAACGGCCGACTCGGGCGTCTCCTCATCACGCTTCAGCTGTATGACGCGGGCTATCTCGAAGAACCGAACCTCTATCTCAGCGAGTACTTCAATCGGTTCAAGTCGACGTACGTCGATCGGATGGAGGCGGTTCGAACGAGGGGCGAGTGGGAGGCGTGGGTCGACTTTTTCGTTACTGGTGTCCGCCATCAGGCAGAGGAGTCACTATTACGTTCGCGTGAACTACGCGACCTGCAACACCGCTACGAGGCGGAGTACGGCGGCCGGGCCAGAGCGGACGCACGGCTGGCGTGTAAACTGTTCGAACAGCCGTATCTCACCGCTTCGCTCGTGGAGGAACTACTCGGCGTGTCAAGCCCGACCGCGTACCGGGCGATCGAACGGCTGGTTGCGGACGGCGTTCTCAAAGAGACGACCGGACGTGAACGGAACAGGGAGTACCGCGCGAAGGAGATTTTCGATATCCTCGAAAAGCCGCCGACGACTTACTGAAACGGCTACAGTCACGAGATGGGTACCATCACCCCGGTTCGAACGTCCCTCTGCAACGTGGCACGGCTCAGTCAGTTAGGTAGCCACCAGATCCACGACCGTCTCGCCGTCGACGACCAGATTGTGCGCTTCCTCGTCGTCGTTCCAGAGTACAAGCACGTTCTCGAAGGAGAGGACCGCGCCGTAGGGCGCCTCCCGTAGGTCGCTGTTCAGCCCCGACTCCCGAGTCAGCACGGCGTACTGTTCGACCTGCTCGCTGCCGTCACCGACTTTGAACAGCGGGTTGGGGTCGGCGCCGTACGCCTGTTCCCCTTCCCCCTGCCTGCTGAGGTCGGGGCTCAGCTTCACGGTCAGAAGATCCACTCGGCTACTCACGTGGCGGTCCATCTCCTTTGCCTTCGCGTGGCGTTTCTCGGAGGCTCGGACGACCACCCGGCGTTCGCCGTCGGGGCGGAGCAGGCTGTAGGAGAACTGGACCGACGTCTTGCGGAAAGCGTTCTCGGCGTCCCGCGCGCGACCGTCGTCGTCCATTCGCTTCTCCGATTCGGCCAGCCCCTTCTCAAGCCGTGTCTGGAGATGTGGCGGCTCGATATCCGGACGGGTGTCGAACGACCACCCGCGGTCGCTCGGGGCCTCGTTTGGCCAGAGGCGCAGCGTGGGCGAGTAGACCGATACATCCGAATCCGGGGGGGTGAGGGTGCGCTCGACCTCCCGGAGCCCCGTGGAGGTTTCGAGATCAGCCGGCGCCATCGCCAGCAGTGTGCCGTCCTCGGCGACGGACTGGAGATAGCGCTCGGCCGTCGCCGCCGGGTCGTCGAGTTCCGAGAGCACGTTGCAGAACGAGAGCAGGTCCACCTCGCCCAGTGACTCGGGGTCGAACGCTTCCGCCGTCTCGCGATGGACCGTCGTGTGGAAGTTCGGTCCCGTCTCCGCGAGGAGGTCCTCGAGAATAGGCCCAGCGGGCGAGGGCTCCAGCGCGTGGTAATCGACCAGAATCTCGCCGTCTGCAGCCGCCTCGAGGTAGTCGTGGAGCGCGAGCGCGGGGCCGCCGACGCCGGCCCCAATGTCCAGCACACGAAGCGTCCGCGGGAGCCGGCCGGTCTCGGCCAGATCATCGAGCACGTAGCCCATCGCAGCGTAGTAGTCCGGCAGGTGGTAGATGGCGTAGCCCAGCGCTGCCGTCTCGTCGTACTCGACGGGGTTGCCGTGGTAGTAGTCGGCCTTCAGCCGGCGAATGGCCTCCCGGAGGTCGTCGCCGGAGTCACCGATGTGCCAGTTTGCCCCGAAGCGACCCACAAGCTCGTCGGCGACAACGTGTTCGTACGTCTCAGGCAGGCGCTCGGGACTCCAGCCCGGCGGCGAGACCGGTTCGTCGGAGGCTGGCACGAAGGTGCCGTTGGCCTGCTCGACGAGGCTGAGGTCGAATGCGGCGTCGCGGAGCGCCTGTGTGACAACTGCGGGGTGGGGCGGGTTCTCGAAGTACTCCTGAATCTCCTCGGGATCGATGGGGCGGACCTCCCGAAGGTAGTTCACGGTGTCCCGGAGCCGGTCAGGATCGACGCTCATTCGCTCTCACCCCCGAGCGCCTCCGCGGCGGCACCCGCCTCTGCATAGAGTGCAGCGAACTCCTCGCCCCCGGCAGCGGCGACCCGTTCGGCGGCCTCAGCAAGGGCTTTGGCGCCGTCGAACTGGCGCTGGATGTCGTCATAGACGTGTGCGTCACCCTCTGTGACGGTCGTTGCGAGGTCCGCTAATCCGGCGGAGACGGGCGTGTGGAACTCCTCGCGCACGTCGTCGGCCGCGAGCGCCCACGCGAGCACCGCTGCGTGGGTCTTGGCCTGCACCGTGCTCATGGCCTCGTCGTGTTCATCGGGCGTGGTCTCGAACAGGTTGTTGCCCGCGCTCCGGAGGGCCGAGAGGAGCGGGTTCAGCGTCTCCCCGACCTCGTCGGCGACAACTGCAACGTTCCCTGGGGCCCGAGCGGGCGCGAACAGCGGATGGATGCTCGCACGCTCCCGGTTCGGGAGCCGCTCGCGCATCGCCTCGACAGCCGGGGTCATCACGCCCGAAAGGTCGAACATCGCACGCTCGGTGTAGGGCGCCCAGTCGGCGACAGCGTCAGCGACGGTTGGCATCGGGACGGCCAGACAGACTGCCTCGAACCGTCGGTCGCGTTCGGGCGTCCCATTGGCGAGCGGCACCATCTCGGCGTCGAAGGTTTCGGCGGCCGCGCGTGCCGCGTTGGCGTCGGTGTCGGCGAAGGCGAGTTCAGTGTCGACGGCTCCGGCGAGCCACCGACCCATCTCGCCCGCACCGACGATACAGAGAGTCATTACCCGTGGTAGGTCGTGGTTCGGTGAAAAGCTACCCGAACCGTGAACGGGGAACGACGGACTGGGTGTCTGGCAGGGATGTGCGGTGGCACGAAGTGCTCGCAGAGCCAGAGCGTAGTGGTTCGAGAGAGCGACGCTCTCTCGTCATACGGAGAGGCGCCACGCGCCTCTCCTAACACTCTGGCAGGCAGTACGGCGCCCTTTCAGGGGCGCCGTACGACGCCTCCGTGCGCGAGCCGAGCGCGAGGGAGTCAGCCGGGGAGGTTTGTGGCTGTGCGGTCGGGTGGGATTGAAAGGGACAGGGGCTTTCAGCGTGTTGCTGTCTCTCCAGAACCACGATTCTCCCGAAAAGTGACCGCAAACAGCACCGCGGAGTTCCCAAAGAGACGGAGGGCCCGCACCGCCCCGCACTGCGACCACGAGCCTTCCCAGCCGATTCGCTCGCTGACGCTTGCTCATCCCTCGCGTTGAGGCGAACCACGAGGGTTCGCTCGCTTCGCGCCACCGCAAACCCGAGCGTCACCGACAGAGTCTCCGATTTTCAGAGCTCCAGTGCTTCCGGATACTCCGTGAAATTTTCGTAGCCGTCCTCGGTGACGACGGCGATGTCCTCGATGCGAACCCCGCCGTGTTCGGGGTCATAGAGCCCTGGCTCGATGGTCACAATCTGGCCCGCCTTCAGCTCCCCGCCGCGGGGTGAGAGCGACGGCGCCTCGTGTACGTCGAGTCCGATACCGTGACCCGTGGAGTGGATGAACCCCGTCTCAGTCGCGGGATCCTGTCGGAGCGTCGGGTAGCCTGCACGCTCGTAAACCTCGCAGGCAGCGGCGTGGACCTCCTCCCCGGTGGCGCCAGCTTCGAGTTCGCTGAACGCGGCGCGCTTGGCTTCGACGGTCAGGTCGTACCACTCCGAAATCGTGTCGTTGGCCTCGCCTTTCACGAACGTCCGGGTCATGTCCGAGTGGTAGCCCGTCTCCTTGTCCCGTGGGAAGATATCGACGATGATGGGTTGACCGACCTCCAGCGGGCCGCTGCCGCGGTCGTGGGGGTCGGCGGCGTCGACGCCGCAGGCGACGATGGTTTCATCCAGCGCGCAGCCGTGTTCGAGCAGCGTGATCTCGATTTCGGTCTTTACCTGCTCGCTGGTCAGCGGTTCGTCCTCGTGGGAGAGCACGCCGTTTCGCACCTCGGCAGCGTCGATGAGGTCTTCACAGGCCTGCATCGATTTCTCGTTAGCCAGCGTGGCCTCACGGACGTTCTCGATCTCTTCCTCGGTCTTGACCGCGCGGATGTCGTTGACGACGCCCTCGTCGTCCACGGCGATGGTGATGCCCTCCTCGCGCAGGCCATCGGCGCTCCCGACCGGGAACGTTTCGGGGACTGCTACCGCCTCGGCGTCGGTGGCCCGTAGGAACGTTGCGTGGAGTTTGTTGCGGGCGGTCGCGCTGTCGTGCTCATCGCGCAGGCTCTCGTAATCGTAGTCGGATGTGCGCTCGACCGTCTCGGCACCGGCCTCCTTCGTGGCGCGGCCGTACTCCAGTCCGGAGGTGAGGATAGCCGTGCCCTCGGGAGTGTACACCGTGAGGAAGGGGTCCGGGGCGTTGAACCCTGAAAGGTAGCGCTGGGTGGAGTCGTCGCTGGCGGCGTAGACAGCGTAGCCGTCGAGGCGCTGCTCGTCGAGATACTCATCGAGGGAGCTCGTGTCGATATCCATACGGGTCATGCTGCCGCGGGGAGGAAAGGCGTTACCGTCGCGGTCAGTTTCGGCTGGTGGCCGGGGTGCTTACCAGGTGCCGTGGAACGTGTCGAACTCCAACGAGTCGAGCGGCTCGTTTCCGACGGCGATTTCGTACTCGCCCGGGGTGAGCATCGGCTTGTGGAACTGCGGCCCGTCGTCGGTCGTGATGCGGGGACAGCCCGTGTTGACGAATGCGTCCATGTTGAAGTTCCGCAGGCGGTCCGGCGTCACCTCGTCCATGGTGATGAGGTAGGCGTTCTCGTTCTCCTCGACGATTTTCTCGGCCATCTCCCAGCGACCCTGCCCGATTTTCGTACAGAAGATGACGCCCCATTTCTCGGCGTCCATCGAACGGTGGACGGCGCCGTAGCGCTGCTTCATGAACTTCTCCGTGTCGGCGACGGTGACGACGTTGTTGACGGGGTCGGCGATGACGACCTTCTTGTCGGGGTGCTCCATCGCGAGGCCGAGCGGGTGGAACTTCCCGCCGCCGACGTAGAGCACCTGGTCGGCGTCAATATCCGCGGAGGCGTAGTTGCAGCCGAGAACCTGGCCTTCGTGGGTCAGGCGGTCGTCGCCGCGGCGGGTGTGGACCTCGTAGCCCTCGTTCTCGAGCCACTCCTTCATGTCCGGGAAGAGGTTCATGTGCTGGGCCGTCGTGACCAGCCCAACGTCGTCCTCGGGCAGCTCCTCCAGGGCTTCCTCCATCATCGGGAACGGGTCGACGTTGGAGAACAGCGGCACGTAGATGATCTTGTCCGAGTTCTTCATCGGCGAGTGGCCGAAGTGGACGAACACGTCCGTCCGGCGCATCAGGAACGTGTCGAGGTCACACGCGCCGTAGCAGGGCTGGCCCGAGAGGAGGAAGGTCACGTCGTCGGGTGCCAGCTCCCGCAGGTCGTCGGCGACGGCCGGGCCGCGGCGTTTCAGCCCCTCGGGGAACTGGAGGCCGACCTTCTTGGCGTCCTGCTCCTCGATCTCCTCGATGATGCGGTCGAGTTCGTAGTCCCACTCTCGGTCGTGTTTGAGCGCCATCCCCGTGTTTCGGAGGTCGCCCTCGGAAGTCGCATCCGCCGCGTCCTGACTCATTGACGACTCTACCCGCCCGGGACGGATAATCCCCGCGTTTCACGGAACCGGTCGGCCGGGCCGATATTTTCTGACGGATCACCCGAAATCCGGCAGGTCGTCCGGCGCCTCGAACTCTGCCTCCCAGTCGACATACTCGTCTTTCAGCACGTCACAGACCGTCTGTCCTAACTCCGTGAGGCCGGCGTTGATACCCGAGACGGCTCCCCAGGACTGCAGGTCGTCGTGGAGGTTCCGCTCCTTCCAGTCTTCGGGGAGGCCGGGCGCGTGGTAGCCAACCCGGTCGGCGAAATCGTCCCAGAAGAAATCGAACCGTTCGATGAGGTCGAGTTCCTCCACCACTCGCCACTCTGACTCGCCCAGTTTCGCCGTCGCGGCCCACTGCTTGAACGCTTCCTCCCACGCGCCCGCTTTGAGGAACTGTTCCAGTTCCTCGCGGTGGTACTCGTCGCTCTCGACGCTCGCGTCGTCGTACTCGTTGGGGTCGACTGACTGCAGTGTCGGCGGCGCCGGTGGATCCACGTCGAGGCTCATACCGAGGAGTGGTGCCGCGGCCGAAAAAGCGTAGCGACCCGCAATATTCCCGTAATTTCCTTTATCAATATATGGAGAACGACAAATGGGGTCTACTGGCTCGATCCATATATGATGAAGACGGACGATACCACGGCCACTGGCGTTGCCGAGTTCGACCCGTTCGGTGGAACGTTCCGTGATGCGGATGGAAGACGGCTCAGTCTCTCGATTCGCCGGCCACCAGGCGATGCACGCGAGACCTTGGCGGCCCTCTACGACCGCTTCGGCACCCGCGGTCGGGCGCAGGGAATCCCCCCGGCATCGGACGCAGCGTGCCGAGTGGCTAACACACCTCCTCGAGAACGGCACTATCGACGTTGTTGCCCGGAACGGTAGCCGAGCGGTCGGCCACGCGATACTCGTTTCACCCGCCGCGGGCGGCGCTCACGAACTCGCCGTGTTCGTCGGCCCAGATTCCCGGGGTGTGGGCATCGGGAACGAGCTTCTGTCAGCGCTGCTGGGCGCTGCAAACGTCGCGGGCCTCGAACACGTCGAACTCACTGTCGAACACAGGAACCGACCAGCCCGTTGCCTCTACCAGCGCCACGGGTTCGAAATCACGGGGCGAGATTCGTTCATTCTCGAGATGAGTCGGGCGCTCTGAGCCGCGGTCCCCGGTGTTTATTCGGCCGAGAGCCAACCGAGCGGTATGGACGCGTCACGCCGCCAGTTCCTCGCGGCCGCGGGCAGCGGGCTCGCGGCGTTCGCGGGCTGTACCGCGCCGTCGAGCCCGACCGACGAGCCGTTCGCTGCCCTCTACGAGGACATTTCTCCCTCAGTCGTTCGGCTCCGGGTCTACGGTGAAAACGGCCCTGTCGGTGAGGGCTCGGGCTGGCTCTACGCTGCGGACACCATCGTCACGAACGCACACGTCGTCGCCGGCACGGAGACGACCCGCGTACAGTTCGCCAACGGCGAGTGGGCGACCGCCGAACTGCTGGGCGCGGACACCTACAGCGACTTGGCGGTGCTTTCGGTCTCCGTCTCGGAAGCAGACGCCGAACCGCTTTCGCTGGTCGAGGAACAAGCGCCAATCGGCACTCGGGTGGCCGCCATCGGCTCCCCGCTGGGGCTGGGCGGGTCGATGACGACGGGAATCGTCTCGGGCCAGAATCGGTCCCTCCGGTCGGTCAACAACTTCACCATCGCCGATGGGGTCCAGACTGACGCTGCACTCAACCCCGGCAACAGCGGCGGGCCACTGGTCACGCTCGACGGCGAAGTTGCCGGGGTCGTGACGCAGGCTGGTGGGGAGAACGTCGGGTTCGCAGTCAGCGCCGCGCTCACGCAGCGGGTGATTCCGGAACTGATCGCGTCGGGCAGTTACGACCATCCATACCTGGGTGTGGTCATCCGAACCGTCACGCCGCTGCTCGCTGAAGCGAACGACCTCAAGCAAGCCCGTGGGGTGTACGTGGACCGCGTGCCGGCGGAGGGCCCCGGTGCGGGGGTGCTGGAGGGCTCCTCGGGCCAGACGACGGTGGGCGGGGCCCGCCTACCAACTGGCGGCGACGTGATTGTCGCGCTCGACGGGACGCCCGTCGCGACAACCGGGGAACTTGGCAGCTATCTCGCGCTGGAGACGAGTCCAGGCGACGAGATTGAGGTGGCCGTGATTCGTGCTGGTGAGCGCCAGACCGTGACGTTCACGCTCGGCACGCGGCCGGACCCGCGCTGAGGAGTTTCGTTAGTAGGAGTTTGTTCGAGGTCGGTTTGCTCCGCATGAGTCGAGTTTTCACGGATTCCCGGACTGCACCGCCGCTCGCGGGTCGCTTCGTCGCCGGCCTACGGCCGGCTGCCAGCGAGATCGACGCTCTCGCGGTGCTCCCCGCTCGCTATTCGAGGTCGGTTTGCCGCTCGCTCCTTCCAGTCGCTCGCGTTTCCCCGACCTCGGTTACTCCATTCTCTTCACTAAATCCTCAAACTGCTGTTTCCGCCCCTGAACCGCCTCTTCACACAGCGCCTCCTCTTCTTCGGTCGGACACACGAGATCCGGTACTTGCGTCGGCCGGCCGTCGTCGTCGAGCGCGACGAACGTGAAGAACGAGGCCGTCGTCTTGCGCTCCTCGCCCTCTCGTGGGTCTTCGGCGCGCACGTCGACCTTCACGTCGATGCTGCTGCGGCCCGTGTTGAACACGTAGGCCTGCACCACCGCCACCTCTCCCAGGTCGATTGGTGAGATGAAGTCGACGTGGTCCATCGAGGCCGTCACTACCTGCTTGTTGGCAAAGCGCATCCCCGAAATCGCGCCGGCGATGTCCATCCAGTGGAGCACCGCCCCACCGAGCGCACGGCCGAGGTTGTTGGTGTCGTTGGGCAACAGGAGTTCCGTCATCTCGGTGTAGGACTCTGCCAGCGTCGACTGTTCGGTCATGTGTGTCGGTTGGCGAGCGGGTCACTCAAAGCCGCCGGGTCGGCATCTCCAGAGGGTGACCACTAAGGCCGTTGACTGCGAACGAGCGGTATGTCACGCGAGGGCGGCGACGCCTTCACCTACGACGGCGGGAGTGTCCATCCGGGTGAAACCGCCCACATCCGCTACACGGTGAGCGAGACGTATCTTGGCGACCCGGTCCGGATGCCCGTCACGATCATCAACGGCGAGACGGACGGCCCGACTTGTTTCCTCTCGGCGGCGGTCCACGGCGACGAACTCAACGGCGTTGCGGCCGTCCGGGAGATCGCCCACGAATGGGACCACTACGACGTCGCCGGAACTGTCGTCTGTCTCCCGGTGGTCAACGTCCCTGGGTTCATCGCTCAGGAGCGCTATCTTCCCGTCTACGACCGAGACCTCAACCGAGCGTTCCCGGGCAACCCCGACAGCACGAGCTCCCGACGCATCGCCTACGACATCTGGCGGAACTTCATCGAGCCGTGCGATTTCGGCATCGACTTCCACACCTCCACCCGCGGGCGGACCAACGCCTTCCACGTCCGTGCGGATATGGCCGACGAGGGTTCGGCCCGCCTCGCACACGCGTTCGGATCCAACATCATCATGGACAGTGAGGGCTCCAGCGGGATGCTGCGCTATGAGGCGACCCAGAACGGCACGCCTACGCTCACCATCGAGATGGGGGAAGCCCATCGCTTCCAGCGCGAGTTCATCGACGAGGCGATTCAGGGCGTCCACAGCATCTTCGCGGAGTACGGTATCGAGCCGGACGCCACCGTGAACTTCCCCGGCTGGCGCACCATCGTCGAGGGGTGGGGCGAGAAGACGTGGGTCCGGGCCGACGCCGGCGGCATCGTCGAGATGCGATTCGACCACGGCGCGCTGGTCCACGAGGGGGACACCATCTGCCGCATCACCAACCCGTTCAAAACAGACGCCATCGCGGTGGAAGCGCCCTTCACGGGGCTGCTCGTCGGGATGCTCGAGAACCCGGTTGTCTATCCGGGCAACCCCATCTGTCACATTGTCGAAGTCGACGCGGATACCCGTCGCATCATCGAGGACCAACAGCAGCACAACCTGGCCTGAGTCCTCACTCGACGCCGAGTTCGTCGCCGGGGCGTCCAGCGGCATCGAGAACTGCGTCGTCGATTTCGATTGGGCACTCTGTCCGGACTGCGATGGCGACCGCGTCGCTGGGCCGGGCGTCGAAAGTCAGCGACTGGGCCTCGCCCTCGTCGTACCGCTGGGCGTCGACTTTGGCGTAGAAGGTGCCGTCCTGCAGGTCGTCGATACGCACTCGGTCGAACGCGCCGCCGAACTCCGCAACCATCTCCGCCAGCAGGTCGTGGGTTAGCGGCCGCTCGAAGGGCTCGTTCTCCAGGCCACGACGGATGGCGTCAGCCTGGTCGTCGGTGACGAAGATGGGGAGATACTCCCCGCGGGCCCGCAGTAGTGCGGCCGGCACTAACTCCCCGCCGGCGGCGCGCCCGGTCCCGATTCCCTCGAGTTCGGCGGTGTTGCTCATGCCTCACAGATTGGGCCGAATGTGCAAATAGCTACCGCGGCGCGCAACGTTCATCCGCTCGCGGACGCTACATTCGCAGAATGGATTGCCGAGTCGTTCTGGAGGCCGCAGTGCCTGTCTACGACGTGGCCACGCCCGAGGCGGCCGTCGGCGCCGCCATCTCGAAACTGGCCGGGCTGCTGAACCCGGAGATGGACGATGTCGACATCGAACCCCGTGACCAGCGGTCGCCCCGCGGCGCGGAAATCCCGCCTGCGACCGTTGCTGCCGGCGACGGGTTGGTCGCGCTCGAACTCGGGATGACCGTGTACGCGGTCGAGAACGAGGAGCACGCTGTCCGAATCGCGCGCTCGGAAATCGGGCAACGACTGGAGGGAATCCCGTTAGAGCGACTTTCCTGTACCGTTCTTGGAGCGGAGCCCGAAGACGAAGGTGGGCCTGAAGAGACTCCACAAGCGACAGCTGCGGATGAGGGCCAGTTGCTCCCCGAGTTCGAGGAGATGGTGGAGCGAAATCAGGAGTAACCCGAGGTCGGGACAGCGCCGATGGCTTCAGCTGGTGATGGAACCGCACTAGTAGACGCGAACCTGCGCAGCCGCTCGCACCGTAGCTTCGGCAGAACGGAGATTCCTTGACTCAGTCGGCGGCCTGGGTGACCTGCTCTGCTTCGAAGGAGGTGGTCAGCCCACCGGCCAGCTTGAACACGGCTGTCTTGTGGTCTGTCTTCGAACGGTGGATGGATGTTGGCTGGACGCCGAACCCGTCATACTCGCTGCAGTCGAGTTCCTCCCGGTTGTCGTACTCTCCCCGTACCTCTGCGAGAAGACCGTGCAGATGAATGAGCTCCTGTTTCTTCATGGCAAGCGCGACTACCAGTCCGAGGGTTATAGGGTTACTTTGAGTATTGTTACCACACTATTGCGATAGAGACGTTGGGAACGGCAAAATCCACGGAGTACGCGAATTGCGACTGACTGACGAACGGCTGACGGGGACCGCTGGCGGGCGGTGGGGTAGGTCGACCCGGGCGCTTTAGGCTGGTGGGAACGCACCCTCGACCATGACCACCGACGACTCGCGGTTCGACCGGCTCGACCGGCACCCGACGACGGGGCCGCTGAACTCGCTCCAGTACTGGACCGACGCCAAATCGCCAGTACGGGTGGCGCTGAACTACGTCGTCATCTGGCTCATCCGACTCTCGCCCAGCTTGCGGCTGAAGAACTGGCTGCTCGCACAGTTGGGCGTGGATGTCGGCGCGGGCGTCTCCTGGGGGTTGGAGGCCACGCCCGACGTGTTCTGGCCCGAGCGCATCACGCTCGGTGCGGACGTCATCGTCGGCTACGACGCGACACTGCTCTGCCACGAGTTTCTGCAGGAGGAGTACCGACTCGGCGATATTCAGGTGGGGGACCGAGCGATGATCGGTGCCGGCGCCATCGTGCTTCCGGGCGTCGACATCGGTGACGACGCGCAGGTGGCCGCGAACTCGCTCGTCGCCGAGGATGTCCCGCCGGGCGAGACCGTTGCAGGCGTGCCAGCAGAACCGCTGGAAAGAAGCGACTGAGCCGGCGTTTTCGGGCTACGTATCGGTATCGTGAATGATTACGACGCCGCCGGCGAACACCCGGTTGTTGGGGACGATGTACTCCTCGCCTGCGGACTCGATGTGCGTGACGAACATATCTATCTCCTGGACGACACCACGTTGGTCACCGATTCGTACCATGTCGCCGATGCCATAGGGCTCGTTGAGAAAGAGGTAGATGCCTGCGGCAGCGGATCTGAGCAGTTCCTTCCCGGCGACGACGCCGAAGATGACCAGCGCCAGCGCGTACAGCGCCAGCAGGACGACCAGCGCGAACGTCGCGATGCCGATCTGGTCCAGCGCAACCACCAGCGCAACGTAGAAGACGCTGTATTTCGCGACAGTGGGGACGATGCCGACCTGTGGGAGTTTGACGCTCCGCAGCCGGTCTGAGAGCAGGAGTTCGAGTTTGTCGCCGATGACGATTCCGACGATGAGGACCAGCGCGGCGACGAAGAAGGAAGGGAGGAAGCCGGTGGTCTGTGACCAGAACTGTTCGGCATAGCTCGGCTTGGCCACCGAGATGGCGACGATGGTGCCGAGCAACACGATGAACCAGCCCGAAAGCTGTGCGAGGATGGCGACCGTCGAGGTACCGATGCTCCGGGCTGCCCGCTCGAAGGCGGTCCCCTCGATGGTCTCTGGCAGGCGTGCGCGCCTGAGTAGTCGGGCGTTCAGTTTGGTGACGCCCCAGGCCAACACGACCGCGAGCAAGAACACCGCGAGCGCGAGCCAGATTCGGTTTGGCACGCGCACCAACAGTTTCTCCGCGAGCTGTAGGGGGGCCATCAGTAGTCCTCCGGATCAATCTCCAGGATGATTTCACCACCCTTGAACGCCCGGACGAGGCCGTCGGATTCGGACAGCACGATGGCGGTGGCGTTGGTCGCCTTGGTGATGGCTGCGCCGGCCATGTGGCGCGCGCCCAGCCCCTTCGGAATATCGACGCCCTCCGCGCCGGGCTCGAGGTAGCGGTACGCCGAGACGATTTTGCCCGAGTCGCTGACGACGAACGCGCCGTCCAGCCGGGAGAACTCCTTCAGCATCACGTTCACAATGGGGTCGCCCACGTGGACGTGGGATTTCTCGAAGGGGTTGTAGCTGAGTGGCCGGGATTTGTTCATCACTTTTCCGGCGTCGCCGGTGACGAACAGCGCGCCAACGGGCTTGCCCTTCTGGCCTTTCTTGCCCAGTTCGATAGCGACCTCGAACACGTCACGGATGACGCCCGGATCCGCACGCGAGTTGGCGAACAGATCGTAGACTCCCGAGTGCATCGACTCGTTGACTCGGGCGCGCACGACTGCATCGTGGTCGTCTTCGAAGACGGTGACCACGCAGGCGACGGTGTCGCCGTCCTCGACGATGCTCCGGTCCATCGCCCCTTCGATACCGAACCGGATACAGTCGCGGATGTTTTCGAACTCCAGCGGGAGCTCTACGTACGTTTCGGCCTCGACGACGTTCTCGGGAGCGACGACGACGACTGGCTCCTCTAACGCCTCGAATCGCTCGTAGTAGCCGCTGTTTGGGGAGAACACGAACACAGCGTCGAGTTCGGCTGTCAGGTCCTCGAGGAGATCTGCAGGAGTCAGCATTATCAGAAAGCATCTCCACGGTGGCTCATAGGGTTTGTGGGTTCTCCGACGGGCAGAGCGGGTCTCGGCCGGGCCACTCGGAGCCAGCCAGGGTACCGGCCCCGTACCCTTTACAAGGCTACACCGTTCTCAAAGCGGTATGAACGAAAAGCGATTCGTTATCGCCCTCTTCGGTATTGCCCTCGCAGCGGTCATCGGCTATCTCGCCCAGCGGTTCATCGCGCCGCTCACCGTCTCGGTGTTCCTCTACTACTCCACCCGCCGCTACTTCAAATCGCTGCGACGGCTCCGCCTCCCTGCACCGGTCCGAGCGGCGACGGTTCTGGCGTCGCTCGCGGTCCCGCTGCTGTTGCTCATCAGCTACGCGACGGTGCTGCTTGTGCTCGAGACGCGGTCGTTCGTCGTCGAGTACGACCTGCTCGACCTGGCGACCATGAACTTCGAGTGGCTCGACGGCATCCAGCGCATCCCAGAGTTCTCCGTCGGCGGGCTCTACGCTGCGTATCAGTCCGGCAACCTCACGCTGTTCATCGACTTCGCCAGCGAGCACGCGAGCCTGCTCACGACGCTGGTGTCTGGGTTCTTCCTCAACCTCTTCATCGTCATCATCGTCACCTACTACCTGCTTATCGACGGCCGCCACATCCGCGACTGGCTTCTCCGATTCGACGATGAGGCCATCATCCGTACCTACCTTGAAGCGGTCGACGAGGAACTCGAGTCGGTGCTGCTGGGTAACCTCCTCAACGTCATCGCCATTTCGCTCATCGCAATCGCGGCGTTCATCGGCTACAACGCGCTGGTCCCCTCGGCTGTCGAGGTACCCTATCCGGCGCTTGCAGGTACGCTCACGGGCATTGCGAGCCTGATTCCGGTTGTCGGCATGAAGATCGTCTACCTCCCACTGACGGCTATCGCGGCGCTCCCGGTGGTGATCGGTGGGGCAGATCAGGGACTCCTCGTCTACATCGTGGGCCTCCTGCTTGTCGCTGCCGTCGTCGTCGACACGATTCCGGACTTGGTGCTTCGACCGCTGCTCAGCGGGGAGAACACCCACGTCGGGCTGTTGATGCTGGCCTACACGCTTGGCCCGGTGGTACTGGGCTTCTACGGCCTCTTTTTCGCCCCTATCGTGCTGGTGGTCGGACTGACGTTTGCGGATACCGCCCTTCCCCAGTTGCTCGGCGCCGAAGAGGAGTCGGGGCTTTCGGCTGACCAGATGCGACTGACGGATTTCGGCGTCTCGCAGAAACGGAGCCTCTGGGACCGAGTCCGGAGAGGTGAGGCGTCTGTGCGGGACCGGATTTGAACCACGAGAACTCGCTGCGCTCGTTCTCTGGGCCCAAATCCGGTCCTGCTCCCTCACTCAGTGAGCGGGATCGGATTTGAACCAGAGCCAGACGTGCTCGCTCCGCTGCGCGCGACTGGCAGGGTACAACTCCGATCCGGTGATTTTCGACCTTACTCCGTTCGGTCCAAAAATACACGGGACCGGATTTGAACCACGAGAACTCGCTGCGCTCGTTCTCTGGGTCCAAATCGGTCGTGGCGCATAGATTCCTCTCACGTTCGTTCGAGGAACGATGCGCGGGACCGGATTTGAACCGGCGGACCCCTACGGGATAGCGTCCTAAGCGCTACGCCTTTGGCCTGGCTCGGCAACCCGCGCGCAGTTTCTTTTGGAACTAATCGCCGTATTGACATCCTCCTGCGCCTGAAGACGCCCCCAGAAATCTTTGATTTCTGGTGTGCGGACGAGACCGACGGTCTCGTCAACGCAGGAATCCCGAGCGTTGGGAGTTTCAGGTTCGCAACCATGAGTTCAGTTTCTTCTTCGGGAATCCGTGTAACCCATCACGAAACGGTGGCTGGCTGGCGGTGCCAAACCGCCGTTACTCCTATCCTCGGCGTCACTTGACTCCCACCTGTTGTTTTTGCCAGCAGGGGTCGCAGACACTTCGACGGACTTGGAGTTACCTTTGGCTTGCTCGACCAACAGGCACGAGACGAACGCTTCTAACATTCGCGTTCACCGTGGTGGCGTTTCGGATACTGTCTCATTACTGGCGGGTAGACCGCCTCCGACGGTCGTTCGGAATCGCTCCGTTCCGACCTGACCTTACTCTCTCATTCGATATGACACTGCTTGAAACTATGGATTGGAAACTCAGAACAGCTATCGTCGGTGAGTGGTGTAGTCAATTGTCAGATTCATCCTGACCCTGAAGGGTCAGGTATTCTCCTTGTTTTGTATAAGCTGTCGTCTCGGGGCCGCGCAGGCAGATGACTGAGCGGTGAGCCTTTTACCTGAGCAAGCTACGAGAGTGTCGCTTCCAACCGCTCGATATACGCCTCATTGCCGACATGGACCGGGACGCGCTGGTGGAGTTCTGTGGGCTCTACGTCGAGTAACGACTGCTCGCCATCTGAGGAGGCGCCGCCGGCGGCCTCGATAATCTTCGCGATGGGCGCCCCTTCGAACTGGAGCCGCAGTTTTCCGTTCGCTGCCGTGGTGAGCGCCGGGTAGGCAAACACCCCGCCGTAGGTCAACACCTGATTCACGTCCGCGATCATCGCCCCGCCGTAGCGGAGTTTGAGCTCCGATTCGACGGATTCGGCATACTCGGTGAACCCATCCGTCCACTCGGGACGGCGACCGCCGAAGCCGTAGACGACTGGCTCCTCGGGCAGGGTCACGCCCTCTTCGATAGTCTCCATCGCACCGCCCTCGACGAGATAGGTACTGACTGACCCGTTGCGAGCAACCGCCATCGTGGTGATTGGCCCGTAGAGCACGTACGCGGCCGCGACCAGGCTCTGCCCGGAGGCGGGAAGCGGCTCGTCGTAGAGGCCCACGACAGTGCCCATCGCGTTGTTGGACTTCAGATTCGAGGAGCCGTCGAGCGGGTCGATGGCGACAGCGAGTGCATCTTCGCCACCCTCGCCGCCGCAGTCGGCCACCGACTCGCGTTCCTCGCTGGCGTAGGCGCCCACGCCGTCAACGACAGAGAGCGCCTCGAAGAACAGCTCGTCAGCGTGCACGTCGGCAGCCATCACTGTCTCGCCGGAGGGGTTTTCGACACCCGCTTCCGAGAGCCGGCGACCGGGAAGGCCAGCGCGCACGTCGGGCGCAACCGCCGCCACCGTCTCGAGCACCGCGTCGACGGGGTCGGCCATCAGTCGAGCATCGCCTGCGTCCCGTTGTCGTTGACCGCGGCGAGCGCCTCCTCGACAGACGTCTCCTCGAAGATGACCTTCTCGAGGCCATCGAGGATGGCTTCGGGGTTCTCACGCTGGAAGACGTTCCGCCCCACAGCGAGGCCTTTTGCGCCCGCGTCCATCGCCTCTTTGACGGTCGTGAGGAACGCCTCGTCGTCGGCCTTGGAGCCGCCGGACATCACTACGTCCGTCGACGCGGCAGCGTCGCAGGCGTGAGCCATCGCATCGGGGTCGCCGGGGTACTTGATCTTCGCTACGTCGGCACCGAGTTCCAGGCCGAGGCGGGCCGCATAGGAGATTGTTGAGGAACTGGTGTCGTTCTTCACGCCCTGCCCGCGTGGGTAGGACCACATCACGACGCTCATGTCGTTGTCGCGGGCGGCCTCCTGTGCGTCGCGGAACTCCTCGGCCATCTCCACCTCGTAGTTGGAGCCACCGTAGAGCGTGAAGCCAACTGCGTCGGCGCCCAGTTCCTTCGCGTAGTCGACGGACCAGTTGACTGCGGAGTCGTGCTCGCCCATCCAGAGGTTGGAGGTACCGTTGAGTTTGGCGAGCAGATTCACGTCCGCCTCGTACTCTGGGTAGTGGGCCTCCGCGACTCCTTTGCCGACCGCCAGTGCGGTGACGGCGTCGTGGGTCGCGATATCGAAGACGTGCTCGGGGTTCATCGACTCCGGCACCGGGTCGAAGTCGACGGGGCCGTGTTCGAGCCCGTGGTCGTAGGCCAGAATCAGGAGTTTACCATCGCGGGAGATCGAATCAGTTGCGCCGGGAATCATGGATGAGTGTGGGGGGAGTCAACACAAAAATCTACCCAACCGTCCCAGCGGTGGCGCGTGGCCTCAGTCGGCCAACCGGCTCGCTTCGTGGTGCCACTTCTGGAGTTTGCGCTCCGGTATGTCCGTCACGTCCGAGAGGAGTTCGGGGCTGGCGGTCGCGAGCGAGCGAACGGAGGTGACGCCTGCTTCGGCCAGTTGGCCGTTGTAGTTCTCATCGATGCCCGACACCTCCGTCAGTGGGGTCGGCTTCGAGCGCTCGCGCCAGGCCGCTTCGGCCGCAAGCGGGTCGCCGCTCCCGTCAGCCGTCGCAGAACTTGTCGAACTGGAACCTGCACCGGAATCAGCAACCCAGGCAGTCTCTTCGTCCGCATCCTTCTTCGCATCGTCGCTCTCGCCCCCGTCAGCAGATGATTCGTCGTGTTCTCGGGACGCGTTCTCCACCCACGCTGCCTCGTCGTCGGCTTCTTGGGAGGTGGGCGGTTCGGCCGCCGGCGTCGTGCTGTCCTCGTCGGTGTCGTCACCGATACCGCTCTCGGCGACCCAGGCGCGTTCGTCGTCTTGGAGCCCGCGGACCTGCTCGGAACGCCGATTCAGATCTCCGTTTGTCTCGAACGACCACGAGAGCGAATGAAACCGACGGATCTTCGCAGCCACACCCGGATTGACACCCGCTTCCAACAGCATGCTGTAGGAGACGCTCTTCTCGACGATGTCCTCTGCGGTGAATCCCGCGCCGTCGATAGCCTTGCCGGTAGCCGGGCCCACGAACTTCAGGTCGGTCGCCGTTTCGACCGCCGGAACCTCGCGCTCGCCCGTCTCCCCGGCCAGATGCTCCAGTAGGCGGGTCACGGTTCTGGGATAAAGCGCGAACCCAAGATACTTGAAGCTTTGTGTAGAGTGCAACAGTTTGATAACCGCGAGACGCGCTCTGGCGGTTGTTTTCGGCATCTCCGGGCAGCGGTGCTCCCTTGTGTGATTGTCGCTACCCTTACGTCCCCGCCGGTGGCATTCTGGGCCATGTACGAGCTCTCTAAAATCGAGACGGTCGGAGTCGTCGGTGCGGGCACGATGGGTGCAGGCATCGCACAGGTCGCCGCCACCGCGGGCTACGACGTGGTGATGCGCGACGTGCAGTCCGACTTCGTCGAGAACGGCTTCGACGCGATTGAGGACTCCCTCTCCAGATTGGTCGCTCGGGAGGAACTCTCCGAGGCCGAAGCAGAGACGGCTCAGGACCGCATCACCGGGACCACGGACCTCGATGACCTGTGCGTCGCCGACCTCGTGGTCGAGGCTGCGCCGGAGAACATGGACCTCAAGCGCGATATTTTCGAGGACCTGGACGAAGTGACCGAGGAGGGGACCGTGCTCGGCACCAACACGTCGACGCTCTCCATCACGAGCATCGCGAGCGCCACGGACCGGGCTGACGAGGTGGTCGGCCTTCACTTCATGAATCCCGTCCCAATCATGACGGGTGTGGAAGTCGTCACTGGCGAGCGCACCGACGACGCCGTCACCGCCCTCGCCCACGAGTTCTCAGAGGAACTCGGGAAAGAGACGTGGGAGTCCGACGACAAACCGGGGTTCGTCACCAACCGCATCCTGATGCCGTGGCTTAACGAGGGCATTCGCGCCTTCGACGAGGGCGTTGCGACGAAAGAGGATATCGACCGTGGGATGACCCTCGGGACGAACGTCCCGATGGGCCCGCTCGAACTCGCCGACCACATCGGGCTGGACGTCTGTCTCCACGCCACCGAGACGCTCCGCGAGGAACTGGGCGACCGCTACACGCCCGCGTACCTGCTCAAGCGCAAGGTGGAGGCGGGCGACCTCGGGAAGAAGACCGGTCGCGGCTTCTACGATTACGACGAGTAATCGCCGGCCACCCCCGCTGAGACGGCACAATGAAAAACGCTTTCCCCGAATCGCCCGCAGCCACGAGGTATGAAAGTCCGAATCGGCGAGGGTGCAACCGAGGAGGAAGCCTCCGCGGTCGCGGCCGCGCTGGCCGAGCATCTCGGGGTCGATATTGCGGTTCACGTCGACGGGTCCGGCGAGCCAGCGGCAACGGCCGAGCCACCTGAAGTCGACTACCCCCTTGACGACGATCTCGGTCCGACCGAGCGCGAGGCCCAGTTGGTTGCCGAAATCGAAGAGATTCTTGGCGGCGGCCCGGAGAAGTACAAAGAGCGCCTGTCTGAACAGGGCAAACTGTTCGTTCGTGACCGGCTTGACCTCTGGTTCGGCGAGGGTGGCGACGGCGGGCCCGGCGACGCCGACCGTGACGGTGCCGCGGACGGGATCCAGTTCGAGGACGGCAAGTACGCTGGCTTCGACGAGTGGCACCCCGACTCCGTGGAGGTCGAGGAGTACGACGAGAATACCCGTCTGCCGGGCGACGGCTTGCTCACCGGCGCGGCGACGTTCGAGGGCCGCGATGTTCACTGGATGGCCAACGACTTCACGGTCAAAGCCGGGTCGATGGCCCGCCGCGGGGTCGAGAAGTTCATCCGGATGCAACAGCGTGCGTTGAAGTCTGGGAACCCGGTGCTCTACCTGATGGACTCCTCTGGCGGCCGCATCGACCAGCAGACCGGCTTCTTCGCCAACCGCGAGGGTATCGGGAAGTACTACTACAACCACTCGATGCTCTCGGGCTACGTCCCCCAGATCTGCGTGCTCTACGGGCCGTGTATCGCGGGCGCCGCCTACACGCCGGTGTTTGCGGACTTCACCATCATGGTCGAGGGGATGTCCGCGATGGCGATCGCCTCGCCGCGGATGGTGAAGATGGTGACCGGCGAGGAAATCGACATGCAGGACCTCGGCGGCCCGGCGGTCCACGCCAAACACTCCGGGAGCGCCGACCTCGTCGCCGCCGACGAGCAGGAGGCCCGCGAGTACGCCGCGAAACTCATGCAGTATCTTCCGAACAAGGCCGGTGAGAAGCCGCCCCGCTCGGAACCAGAGAACCCCACGTACTCGCCCGAGGGTATCGACGAGGTGATTCCGGCGGCACCGAACAAAGCCTACGACGTCCACGATCTGCTCGAACGTATCTGTGACGCCGAATCGGTCTTCGAAATGAAGCCGGAGTACGGCCAAGAGATCGTCACTGCGTTCGCCAAAATCGACGGCCGACCGGTCGGCATCGTCGCCAACCAGCCGAACCACCGCTCGGGCGCCATCTTCCCCGACGCCGCCGAGAAGGCCGCGGAGTTCATCTGGACCTGTGACGCCTACGAGATTCCGCTGCTCTACCTCTGTGACACCCCCGGCTTCATGGCTGGCTCTGGTGTCGAGAAAGAGGCCATCCTCGAGAAGGGGAAGAAGTTCATCTACGCAACCTCCTCGGCGACGGTCCCGAAACAGACCGTCGTCGTGCGGAAAGCCTACGGTGCCGGCATCTACGCGATGGGCGGCCCAGCGTACGACCCCGAGAGCGTCATCGGGCTCCCCTCCGGCGAAATCGGCATCATGGGCCCCGAAGCAGCCATCAACGCCGTCTACGCGCGAAAGCTGGACGAAATCGACGACCCAGCGGAGCGAACGCAGCGCGAGCAGGAACTCCGTGAGGAGTACCGCAAGGATATCGACGTGCGCCGGATGGCCAGTGAAGTGGTTATCGACGACGTGGTGCCGCCGTCCTCGCTGCGCCAAGAGCTAGTCAACCGCTTTGCCTTCTACGAGGACGTCCAGAAGGAGCTGCCTGACAAGAAACACGGGACGGTGCTGTAGTCAGAATTCAAGTACCAGAGCGGGGCCAGCCTCCCCATGACCTGAGAACGGCCCGCGGGGGGACGAGGCAGGAGCGCGATACACCTCTGCGGAATCGACTGAATCGCCTGTTCGCTATGCTTTGGTTTCGAGCGCGTTCAGCAGCACGACCCACGCAAGCGCGGTCAGCCCCACGTCCCGGATGAGAATGTCGACGAAGAGCCCGTCAGTGATGGCGACGAGCGCGAGATACGCAACCGTCGCCGGCAGGGAGACGGCGGCGACGGCCGTCGCGGGCGCGACGTAGCGGTCCGCCAGCAACAGCCCGCCAACGAGAATTTCGGGTGGCCCGTTCAGGAGCATGAACAGCCGTGGCGAGACAATCAACCACGGTGCTAGCCACTCAGTGACATAGGCGGCCCAGACCGCCGGCGCGACGAGTTTGTGCACCCCGGCAAGCACGAGCATCACGCCGAGCCCCCACTGCGCCAGTACCGTCGTGTCGACTGTTTCAACGGCTGGCCCGAGCCACTTCCGAAGCCGTGCAGTCAGCGGGTCCATCGACGACTCACTCGGCGTGTTCGCGCTTCAGGCTGAGTGCGGTGCGGTCGAACTCACAGACGAGGGTATCCTCCCCGTCGGACTCGACTTTGAACGCCTCGACGTGCATCTCCACGATGCCACGCTCGCCGTCGCTGGTTTCGGACTTCTCGGTGACGGTTGAGCACGCGTAGAGCGTGTCGCCGTGGAACACCGGGCTCGGGTGTTCGACGTTGTCGTAGGAGAGATTGGCGACGATTGTGCCGTCGGTGGTGTCGGGGATGGAGAGCCCGACAGCAAGTGCCATCGTGTAGATGCCGTTGACCAAGCGCTCGCCGAACTGCGTGTCCTCGGCGAAGTCGGCGTCCAGATGGAGCGGCTGCTGGTTCATCGTCATGTCGCAGAACGTCTGGTTGTCTCGCTCCGAGACGGTGCGGCGCTTCTCGTGTTCGATTGTCTCACCGACGTCGAACTCCTCATAATATCGACCGGTCATAGCGTCCTAATCCGGGGCTCAGCGCAAAACGCTGGCGTTCCGTGGCGCTTCTCTGGTGAACTTGCACAATCTGCATGTGATAATCGCTGCAGTATTCGGATGTAATAAGCTATTCAGGCCGCTCTCGGAGCCAATCGACTTAATGAGACCCGGATCCACCTTGCGGGTATGGCACGTAGGAGTCTGCTGTTCTCACCCGGTGATCGCCCAGAACTGATGCGGAAAGCGCCTGCGACGGGCGCGGACGTGGTTTGTTTCGATCTGGAGGACGCCGTCGCGCCCGGCAAGAAAGCCGAGGCTCGTAACTCCGTCCACGAGGTTCTCAGCGACCCCAAGTTCGACCCAGACTGTGAGGTAACCATCCGTGTGAATACCGAGGCGGCAGTGGCGGACTTCGACACCGTCCTCGGCGAAGCCGCCGAAAACGTCCGGTTGGACGCGGTGATGGTCCCAAAAGTCGCCGAGGCAGCCGACGTACGTTGGGTTGCCGACCTCTTGGAGGAACGCGACCGCGAACTCCCGTTGCTCTCGTTGGTCGAGTCCGCTCGCGGGGTGCTGAACGCGGAGGAAATCGCTGATGCGGAAGCGACTGACGCCCTCGTCTTCGGCGCTGAAGATCTCGCGGCCGACCTGGGGGCGACTCGAACCGACGAGGGAACCGAAGTGCTCCACGCCCGCCAGCAGGTGGTCCTCGCAGCGAGCGCCGCAGGTGTCGACGCCATCGACACCGTTCACACTGATTTCGGTGACGACGCAGGCCTCCGGCGCGAGACGGGAACGGCCCGCGAGTTCGGCTACGACGGGAAGATGGCCATCCACCCAACGCAGGTCTCCGTCATCAACGATGCGTTCACCCCTGAACCAGCACGCATCGAGTGGGCCGAGACGGTCATCGCCGCAAGCGACGAGGCAGCCGCCGAGGGGAAGGGAGTGTTCACTGTCGACGGCGAGATGATCGATGCACCGCTTGTCGCACAGGCCAAGCGAGTGCTCGACCTTGCAGCGGCGGCCTCGGAGTAACGGCCGGAGCGGCGACGTGAGAGCCGACGGATACTGGTGGTACTGGGTGACGTGGACGTTACCGTTTCGGTAGGCTTATTCACGGAACGGGAGAACCCTGACGCAGATATGACAGATGAGGCCAACCCGTTTGAGAGTCTGCAGGAGCAGATCGACGACGCGGCGACATACCTCGATGTGAGCGACGACATCATCCACCGACTCAAATACCCCGAGCGCGTGCTCGAGACCAACCTTTCGGTGGATCTGGACGACGGCTCGCTCGAACGGTTCAAGGCGTTCCGTTCGGAGTTCAACGGCGACCGAGGCCCGTACAAAGGGGGGGTTCGGTACCACCCGGGTGTCAGCCGGGACGAGGTGAAAGCGCTCTCGGGCTGGATGGTCTATAAGTGCGCAGTCGTCGACATTCCGTACGGCGGCGGGAAGGGCGGCATCGTCATCGACCCCTCGGAGTACTCTGCCAACGAAATTGAGAACATCACTCGCTCCTTCGCCGAGGAACTCCGCCCGTTCATCGGCGAGGACAAGGACATCCCCGCACCCGACGTGAACACCGGCCAGCGGGAGATGAACTGGATCAAAGACACCTACGAGACCCTCGAGAACACCACCGAGCCTGGCGTCGTCACCGGGAAATCCATCGAGGCCGGCGGGAGTGCTGGCCGCGTCGAGGCGACCGGTCGCTCTACGATGCTCACGGCACGGGAGGCCTTCGACTACCTCGATCGCGACATCACGGGTGCCGACGTGGCCGTGCAGGGCTACGGTAACGCCGGCTGGATTGCCACGAAGCTCATCGACGAGCTCGGCGCGAACATCGTCGCTGTCTCGGACTCCTCCGGCGGCATCTACGACCCCGACGGGTTCGACCCGGTCGCGGTCAAGGAGTTCAAGCGTGAGACTGGCTCGGTGTCGGACTACGAATCGGCCGAAGCCATCAGCAACGAGGAGCTGCTCAGCCTCGACGTGGACCTGCTGGTGCCGGCGGCCCTCGGGAACGCCATCGACGACGACCTCGCCAACGACGTGGAGGCAGACGTCATCGTCGAGGCCGCGAACGGCCCACTCACGCCCGACGCCGACGACGTGCTGACCGACAAGGACGTGCACATCTTCCCCGACATCCTGGCCAACGCGGGCGGTGTCACGGTGTCGTACTTCGAGTGGGTCCAGAATCGCCAGCGCTTCTACTGGGACGAAGAGCGGGTCAACGAGGAGCTCGAGGCCGTCATCACCACCGGCTTCGACGGCTTGACCGACGCCTACGAGGAGTTCGACCTGCCCAGCTTCCGGACCGCCGCCTACGTGGTGGCCATCCAGCGCGTCGTCGACGCGTTCATGGATAACGGCAACTGGCCCTAAGCACCGCGACACGCTGACTGCTGTCACTTTTTGCTGGACTGTTGGCGCGGGAGCGCCCGCGCGTTCGGTCGCCCGCTTCGGTAGTTCTTTCTTCGGCGACCTGCAGGGTCAGATATGGTGAATCTCGGACTGGTGGTGGCGCAGTTCAACGCGTCAGTCACCGAGCGGATGGCCGAAGCGGCGACGGAAGCCGCCGCCGACCGCGGCGTCGAGGTCGCAAGCACCGTCGAGGTGCCGGGTGTCTACGACACGCCGCTGGCGGCCGACAGACTCGCACGACAGGACGACATCGACGCCGTCGCGGTCCTCGGTGCCGTCGTCACAGGGGATACGAATCACGACCAGACCATCGCGGACGCGACTGCCGAGTCGCTCCAGGAAGTCGGACTGGACCACGATACGCCGGTCACATTCGGCGTCAGCGGCCCCGGACAGAGCGGGGCCGAAGCGCGCGAGCGCGTCGAGAAAGGGAGTTCAGCGGTCGACGCAGCGGCCGACCTCGTGGAGGTGCTCCCATGAGCCACGAGTGGAACTTCGCCGAGCGAGTCGGCCGCGTCGAGCCGTCGGCGACGGTCGCTGTCGGGAACAAGGCCAGCGAACTCACAGAGCAGGGTGTCGACGTGGTCGACCTCTCGGTCGGCGAACCCGACTTCCCAACGCCAAAGCGGATCCGCGAGACGGGCCAGCAGGCCATCGAAGCGGGCCACACCGGCTACACGTCCTCGAACGGGCTGCTCGAACTTCGTAAGGCAGTATCGACGGACCTGAAGGGGAAAGGCGTCGCCTGCGAACCGGACAACGTCATCGTCTCTCCGGGCGCAAAGCAGTCCCTGTTCGAGACGATGCAGGCGCTCGTCGACGAGGGTGACAAAGTGGTTCTCCTCGACCCAGCGTGGGTCTCGTACGAGGCGATGGCGAAGATTGCGGGTGCAGATCTCACCCGAATCGACCTGGGCCAGCACGAGTTCCAGCTGGAGCCGGCTCTGGACGAACTCACGGCTGCGCTCTCCAACGAGACACAGCTCTTGGTGGTCAACTCGCCGTCGAATCCGACGGGGGCGGTGTTCTCGGATGCCGCACTGAAAGGCGTGCGTGACCTCGCAGTCGAACACGACATCACCGTTATCTCCGACGAGATCTACGACCGCATCGTCTACGACGCCGACCCGACCTCGCTGGCCTCCCTCGACGGGATGGCCGAGCGCACCGTCACGGTCAACGGCTTCTCGAAAGCCTACGCGATGACGGGCTGGCGGCTTGGCTACCTCGCAGCGCCGGAACCGCTTGTGAGTCAGGTGTCGAAGGTCCACAGCCACTCGGTGACCTGTGCCGCGAACTTCGTCCAGCGAGCGGGTGTCGAGGCACTGCGCAGTGTTGAGACGGAAGTCGCGGAGATGGTCGCCGCCTTCGAGAACCGTCGTGACCTCGTCGTCGACCTCTTGGCGGACCGCGGGAAAGAGATTCCCCGGCCCGAGGGTGCGTTCTACGCGATGATTCCGACCGAGGAAGGACCGAACGACGACATGGAGTGGTGTGACCGGGCCATCGAGGACGCCCACGTCGCGGCCGTTCCGGGGACTGCGTTCAATGCACCCGGCTACGCCCGCATCTCCTACGCCGCGAGCGAGGAGCGCCTGCGAGAGGGATTCTCGCGGCTTGCCGAGGAAGGCCTCATCTAGGCCTGCCTACCCCCGGAAAAACCGGAGTCCAGCATCGGTCCCCGCGGCGAGAATAACTTCTTCAGCGTTCATTGCAACTCCGTGGAGGTTCGAGGTCAATTTCCCTGGAAGCGAGAGTGAGAACACCTGTTCAACGGTCTCTCCGTTCCCCGCTTCACGCCAGTCGAGGGCGAGGAGGTTCTCACGGTGTCTGTCCGGGACCACGAGCAGCCACCGATTGTCGCCAGCAAACCGTCCAGCCAGCGCGCCGCCGAGGGTCCGACTGCCGATTTCGTGGGTCTGGTACCCGCCGGCGTCGGACGCCGCTACCCGCAGCGTCTGTCCATCGCGGCGATAGAACTCCGCGACGCCGCCAATATGTGGTGTTTTGACCACCGCGACAGTCTGCTCGTCTCCCGGACCGAAGGGAGCAACAGCGAGTTGGTGGCGCCAGCGATACCCCCCGCCGACCGGCGGACCGGTCGCCTGCCACTCGCTGTCGATACCGAACGCGACGAGGCGCGCACCGGCTTGGGCGTCGCTGGCGGTGACGACTATCGCTGGCTCCCCACCGAGGTCCGCGAGCATCGCCGAGCGGCCCTCGATGACGGTTCCACTGGGCGGAACGAGCCGGCGCTGCATCCTGCCCGCTTCGGCGTCGACACTGGCCACGCTCCCGGCCTCCACCTCGTCGCCCAGGACGCCGTGGGTGTATGCCCGCGTCGGTTCCGAAAGCACGAACACACGGTTGCCTATAGTGACAGGAACGGCGTCTGGCAACGCGTCGACAGCCACGATGCCACCGGGTGTTCGAAGTCGCCCGTCACTCCGGACCCACGTGAGTCCACCCGCGACCGGCACCGGGTGCGTGTGCGGGGCGAGTGACCCGGGGACGAGGACTCGGTCCTCATCACCGAGGAGGAGCGGCGGTCCGTCGAGTCGGTCGGGTCGAAGCGGGAACGTGGCTGCCCCATTCGTGTCGAGTCGAACACCCACGACACTCCCGTTCCCGAGAAGCGCTGCCCAGCGACTACCCCCGTTGACGTCAGCGAGACCGGCGACTGCCTTTGGAGACGCCGGCAGGTCGACATCGACGACGGTCGCTCCCCGCAGATCAGCCTGCCCGGTCACCACAGGATTGCCGTCCGGGCGGACGTTTGGGAGGCCGACGTCCGTCTCTTGGGTGACGAAGGGTGTTCTGGCCGTCGGAGGGGTCGACCCTGTGGTCCGTTCGGGCGAACTGCTGTCAGTCGGCCGCGCGCTACAGCCAGCGAGCGCCGTGAGCCAGCCAAGCAGTACGCGGCGGTCCATACCGAGTCAGGGCCCGGCAGCGACTTGACGCTACTCCCAGGGCTGGCCCCCCGCCTATTTGTCCCGTCGCGCCACAAACTCGGTATGAACGGTATCCACGATCTCGGGGGGATGGACGGGTTCGACGACCTGCCTGCCGACGAACCCGACGCAGCCAGCCCGTTTCACCACGAGTGGGAAGGCGTCGTCGAAGCAATGTTTCTCACCGGTCTCGCCCGCGGTGCGTTCTCACTCGACCGCTTTCGCGCGACGCTCGAACGGCACACCCCGGAGTACTACCTCGAGACGCCCTACTACGAGCGATGGCAGACCGGCATCGAGTCGCTGTTCGCCGACGCGGGCGTCGTCGACGAGGCCGACCTCCGCGAGCGCGCGCTGGCGTTCGAGCGCGGCGACGCCGATCTCCCGGAGCAGCGTAATCCAGCAGTGACCGAGGAAGTGCTCCGAGGCGTCACGGCGTCCTACGGCAGCAATCGGGAGCCCGCCGAGCCTACCTTCGAGGAAGGCGACCGCGTTGTCGTGAACAACGACCACCCGAGCCACCACACGCGGGCGCCGCGCTACACCCGTGGTGTCGAGGGGGAGATACAGGACCACAGCGGCACGCACGTCTTCCCGGACGACAACGCACAGGGCGAGGAGCGAGCCGTCCCGGTGTACAACGTTCGGTTCGAGGCTGCCGATCTCTGGGGCGAGGCGCATACGGATGCGGACGGAATCAGGCTGGAGTGTTGGGAGCCGTATCTCCGCGCAGCCGACTGAGCTCCCCGCCGAAGGACGCGTTGACGTAGAGCACGGCCACGAGGACGAGCCAGACGGTGTCGCGCTCCGATTTCTCGCGAACTTGAATCCCTTGGCTTCCGCGTTTGGTCGCGTCGCTGTCGTCGGCTTCGGTGTCGCCGATAAACTGGAACCCGCCCTCGGGCTTCGACCCATCGTCGGCGTGGCGGCCATTTGTCTGAACGATTCAAGCCGCGCCAATAACGGCGTCCACGGCGCTGGCTATCGGTGGCCAGAGGCCGCAACGGGCTGGTACGGCTCCTCGAGATACGCCATGTCGGAACTGGAGAGCGAGATGTCGAGGGCCTCAACGGCGTCCTCGAGATGCTCGACACTGGTGGTGCCGACGATGGGCGCGTCGACGGCGTCCTTGTTGAACAGCCACGCCAGCCCGACCTGGGCCATCTTGATCCCCTTCTCGGCGGCAAGCTCCTGGACGCGTTCGTTCACTTCTCGCCCACCGTTCTCGAGATAGGGGTGGCGGTCCTGTTCGGTTTCGCTCTCGCCGCGCGCCGTCGCCGCCTGCTCCTCGTGGGGGCGCGCGAGGAAGCCACGAGCCAGCGGCGACCACGGCATGACGCCCACGTTCTGTTTCTGGGTGTAGGGGAGCATCTCGCGCTCCTCCTCGCGGTAGAGGAGATTGTAGTGATTCTGCATCGTTGCGAACTGCTCCAGTCCGAGGCGTTCGCTGGTGTGCAGTGCCTCCGCGAACTGATGGGCCCACATCGAGGAGGTGCCGACGTGACGGGCCTGCCCGCGGCGAACGGCGTCATCGAGCGCTCGGAGCGTGGTCTTGATTGGGGTGTCGTAGTCCCAACGGTGGGTCTGATAGAGGTCAATCGTCTCCATCCCGAGGCGGTCAAGGGAGGCCGCGAGCTCCTGTTCGATGGCCTTCCGCGAGGCGCCGCCCGAGTTTGGGTCGTCCTCGCGCATTGGGTAGAACCCTTTCGTGGCGACGACCATCTCCCGCCGGTCGTACTCCGAGAGCGCCTCGCCGAGGATGCGCTCGGACTCGCCCATGGAGTACATGTTCGCCGTATCGAAGAAGTTGATACCCAGTTCGACCGCGCGGTCGACCAGTTCTTTCCCGTCCCCTTCGCCGAGCACCCAGTTACGCCACTCGGGGTCGCCGAAACTCATACAGCCCAGGCAGATTTTCGAAACCTCGATACCGGTGTCACCGAGCGTGGTGTACTCCATAGCTACTCGTTGGCCGCGACCTGCAAAAAGTCACGCACCCCGGCGGTTCGGGGTCAGTCTCGGAAACTCATCGCGTAGACGAAGAAGGAGCCGGTGACGATGACGAACGCCAGGAACGTGAGCCCTGCAAGCACGTTCGCGATCGGCGAGAGCAGGTCCAGCAGCAGCCGGCCCCCCTCGCTCGTCACGTTGAGGACTTCCACCGCCAGCAGCGCAGCGATGAGCGAGAGCAACCAGTTCGTGATGAGGGTGTCGTACTCCATGCCCGCTCGGTTGGTGGCCTCCGTGTAAACTCCATCGGCCTGCCGAAAATACACGGATGCCTGCGCCGCGGCCGCCCGAATTTTGGCCCCCGCTGCCGGCGTGGAGAGTATGTACCGCCCATCACGCCCAGCGCTCAGGAAGCCACCGCACCCGTGACGCGCTGGCTGCTCGGGACGCATCTCGACTGCACCGCCGACGATCTCGACGACCACGAGGGCATTCTGCTGGTCGAATCGACGGCCTTCGCCGACCGCCGTCCCTCCCACCCACACAAACTCACGCAGATCTTCGCCGCGGGCGCGATGGTGTCTCTGATTGTCTCGGAGGTCATCCTCGAAGCGCTCGAGACCGGCACGGAGTTAGCCCACGGCGGCTACCGGTACCTGCTCGCCGGCCTCGGTGCCGGCGGGCTCGTCATGGTGCTGTTACTGTACGGTGTAACTGGAAGAACGACTGCGTCGGTCGCCGGGCGTTAGTGCTGGTGGCCCATCGCGTCGGCCAGCGAGATGCCGAAGCGCTCCTCGAACCGTTCCTCAAGCTGCTCGTTGGCCTCTTCCATCTCGTCGCTGATGCCGTCTTCGGCGTGGTGGACGCGGGCGTGGCCCTGCTGGGCGAACGCCTGCAACACGATATCGGCGACGACGCCGGCGCCGGATTTGTCTCCTTCCTGCATCAGTTCGATGAGGTTCTCGGGGATTTCGACGCTATCGGTTTCGCCGTCGGGACCTTCGATGGTGTAGGTATGGCTCTCGACCATACACCACAGGAGGGCGCTCCGACGTAAGATTCTGTGGGTCTGTACCCAAACCGGGAAACCGCAGCCGGAGAATCAGTCGTCGCTGTCAGCCGTTGCGCCGACCGGCGCCTCAGCACCGAGGGCGCCAGCACGCTCCTGATCTTCCAGCCAGTGGTCGGCGTCGATGGCTGCCTCGCTCCCCATCCCTGCGGCGGTCACGGCCTGCTGGTAGTGGTGGTCGACGACGTCGCCCGCGCCGAAGATGCCGGGCACACCGGTCGCGGTCTGACCGCCGTCGCGCCCGCCATGCGTGATGATGTACCCCTCGTCGTCCATCTCGACACCCGTGCCCTCGAGGTAGCCCGCGTTGGGCGTGTGGCCGATGGCGTAGAACACTGCACCGACGTCCATCTCGAACTCCGTTGGGTCAGCATCGCCGGCTTCGAGTTTCTCCTGGGGGTGGCCGTCGGGGTGGCGGACCAGCGAGACGTGGTCGATGCCGTCCTCGGGGGTGCCGTGAATCTCCATGAGTTCGGTGTTCCAAAGGATCTCCACGTCGCCCGCATCGACTTTCTCCATGATGCGGTCGATCCAGTAATCCTCCGCGCGGAACTCGTCGCGGCGATGGGCGATGTAGACGGTGTCAGCGAACTTGGTGAGGAAGTTTGCCTCCTCCATCGCGGCGTCGCCGCCGCCGACGACCAGCATGTCCTCATCGCGGAAGAACGCGCCGTCACAGGTCGCACACGTCGAGAGCCCGTAGCCCATCAGTTCGTCCTCGCCGGGCACGCCGAGCGTGCGGGCGGAGGCGCCAGAGGCGGCGATGAATGCGTCTGTCGTGTAAACTGTCCCGTCGCGGAGCTCGACACGGAACGGCGGTTGGTCGACGCCGTCTTCGGTGGTTCCGAGCCCCTCTACGTCGACGACGATTCCGTGGTCGGTTTCGGCGCCGAACTTCGTCGCCTGCTCTTTCATCTTGTTCACGAGTTCGGGGCCGGAGATGCCCTCGGGGAAGCCGGAGTAGTTGTCGACTTCTGTTGTGAGGGTGAGCTGGCCGCCCGGCTCGTTGCCCTCCAGCACCAGCGGCTCGTTGTTCGACCGCCCGGCGTAGATGGCTGCTGTGAGGCCCGCAATCCCCGTTCCGGCGATAATGAGTCGGCGGTGCTCGACCGCCTCCTCGACGTGGTTGCTCATAGACACGGGTAGGGGAGAGGACGGTATGTACGTTATGCTGTGGTGCGTCCCACTCCTACCAGCGCCACACCCTTGTGGCCGACGTCGCGTGCCGACACGCTTACCGCCGGACCGCTCCACCGACCGACCATGCCTGCCGACCTGGAGGAGAAGACCGACCGCTACGGCGAGATGCTGGCCGACGCCCTTGACGTCGCCGAGCCAGCGGCGCCGCCGGGAACGCCACTGGGCGAAGCGGCTGCCGAGACCTACGAGATGGCAGGTTCGTACCTCAAGGACGGCCGACATTTCCGGACGGCAGACGACCCAGTGAACGCGCTGGCCTCTTTTTCATACGGCTACGGTTGGTTGGACGCTGGCGTGCGATTCGGCTTGTTCGAAATCCCCGACGATACGGAACTGTTCACGACCGAAGCACCCTGAGAAGTCAGCTCATCGAATCGCCCTCGCTCAGTCGAACCGGAACGTCGGGCCATCGTCGCTGTCCTCCACGTCCACGCCCAGCGCTTCCAGGGTGTCCCGGAGGTCGTCGGCGCGCTCGTAGTTCCCGGACTCGCGCTCGTTCTCGCGGAGGTCGAGCACCAGTTCCGCGAGGTCCTCTGCGAGTTCGACGTTCCCATCTGTGGCTTCGCCGAACTGCAGGCCGAACACGCCCTCACCGAACTCCTCGAAGAACTCGATCGCGTCGGCGAGCGCCCGATAGTCGTACTGGTCGTGCTCCTCGACGTGGCGGTTGACGGCGCTCGCAACGCCGAGCAGTTCCGCCATCGCCTCCCGAGCGTTGAGGTCGTCGTTCATCGCCGCGACGAATTCTGTCCGTGCGGTTGCCAGCGTGTCGCGGAACGCGGAGTCCTCCACTTTCGCCCCTGCGTCGGCGTCATCAGCGTGAGCGACAGCCGTCTCGTAGGCCCGTTCCAGGCGCTCCCAGCGTCGCTGGGCTTCTGCGATGGTCTCCTCGGTGTAGGCCTGCTGGGAGCGGTACTCCGCGGAGGCGTAGAACGTCCTGAGGACGTTCGGGCCGTACTCCCGCAGCGCGTCGGAGACGGTGAAGAAGTTGCCCAGCGAGGAGGACATCTTTTCCTCACCAGCCTGCATGAACCCGACGTGGAGCCAGTGGCCGGCGAACTCCTCGCCCGTGGCGGCCTCGCTCTGGGCGATTTCGTTCTCGTGATGCGGGAAGACGAGGTCCTGTCCGCCCATGTGGATGTCTAAGTGGTCGCCCAGATGCGTCATCGACATCGCCGAGCACTCGATATGCCAGCCGGGCCGCCCCTCGCCCCAGGGTGACGCCCAGGTCTGACCGCTGGGGTGGTCCTCGTGGTTGTGTTTGCTGTGTTCCTCGACTGCCGTCTCGCTGACGCCGCCAGCTTTCCAGAGCGCGAAGTCGCCGGCGTTGCGCTTCTCCGCCCGCTCGTCGGGTTCGCCCTGACTCTCCATCTCCTCGAGATCCTGGTTTGAGAGTTTCCCGTACTCCGGGAACGTGGTCACGTCGAAGTAGACAGAGCCGTTAGATTCGTAGGCGTAGCCATCGTCCACCAGCGTCTCCACGAGATCGATGATTTCGGGCACGTGCTCTGAGACCTTAGGGTAGACCTCGGCGCGTTCGAGGTTCAGCCCGCGCATCCCCGAGAGCACCTCGTTGGTGTACTCGCGGGCAACGTCGGCCTCCTCCTTCCACTCCTCGCGCTCGCCGATACGGGCGGTGATCTTTTCGTTCACGTCGGTGACGTTCTCCACGTGGCGCACGTCGTAGCCCTCGTGGGCCAGCCAGCGGTGGAGGATGTCGGCCTGTGCCCAGAGCCGGGCGTGGCCCAAATGCGGTTCGTCGGAGACGGTCAGCCCGCAGACGTAGAGCAGCACGGCGTCGCCGGTCGGCTCGAACGGTTCGCGTTCGCCCGACAGGGTGTCGGTCAGCGACAGGGTCATACCCCGATTTCTGGGGCTCCCTGTTTGAAGGCGTCGGATGGGGTTGCCAGAGTCGTCTGTCAGGCGAGCAGGTCAGCCAGCACGTCTTCGAGCGTCTGGACCGCGGGGGGGCCGTCCCGGCGGCCGACGACGACGACCAGTGACTCGCCTGCAACCGCCGCCGCATGAAGGTCAATAGCCTCGGCATCGAACCGGGCACAGACGGTGCCCACATCTGCTGGCTTGACGGCTCCCGTTGCGAGGACAGCGGTCAGCGAACCACCGTCCGTAACGACAGTCCCGCCCGCTTGGAGCAACGGGTCGCTGTCGGTTTCGGCTGCGTCCTGCAGGCCGAGACCGCTCTTCATCGTCACGCGCGCGTCGCGGGACGCCGGTTCGTACGCTGGGAGCTCCTCAGCGAAGCGACGAAGCGCCGTTGCAACGGCGTCGTTCTCGCCCTCGACCTCGAGAAAGCTCGCGGCAGCCGTGTAGTTGAGGACGCCCGCACGAAGGGCATGTAGGAGGAATGGCTGGCTGCGTACTGCATCACGGGTCGCTTCCGCAGTCGACATAGTCGGAGGTGGCCGGAGGCAGGCAAAAAGCCACCGTGTCGGCTCAGTAGAGTGCGGCGACCACGCCGACAACCGCGATGACGGCGACGAGGACAGCGGCGCCAAGGACGACGGTGCTTTCGACCGTGAGCGCGACGGCGATTGCGACGAGCAGCGCGACGCCAGCGAACGCGAGCAATCCGAGCGTTCGGGGCTTGGGGCGGCGGCGGCGCTTGGTCTGTTGTCGGGGGCTCCCTAACGATTCGTCGACCGTGACCGTGTGCTCTTCGGGCTGAGAGGGTTCGAGCGTGACGGTCGTCTTCCCCGTCGAGACGCCGTAGCCCAGCGTGATCGTGAGTTCGCCAGTGACCGGTTCGTCGGCGGCACCGACGGTAACGCGGACGTGTTTGGTCTCGCCGGGTCCCACGCGAAGCTCATGCGTGCCGAGTTGGGCGACCGCCGAGAGCGCGTCGTCCAGTTGGACGTGGACGGCCGCACTGTCGCCGTGATTCTCCAGCGCGATATCGAACTGTCGGTGGCCAGTGAACGACGCCGGCGCGTCGACTTCGCGGGGTTTCTCACGGTTCAGGTGGACCGAGAGCGCGGACACTGTGGGAGATGAACACTGTCGAGTAAAAAAGCTTCACACCGAGAGAACATTCTGGTGCCCTCGCAGCTGAGGCTGCGGGATGCGCCTCGGGAGTCACAGCGTGGCTGGGTTCGGAATCGTCGTCCTCCGTAGGTGTGATTCACCGACGGGACGCTTCTGGTGGGCCGAGATGTCGATTGAAGCTCGTCTGAAGCGGACTACTCCTCGCTCTGGAGCGACTCGTAACACTCCTTGGCCGCCGCAGCGCCCTCTCGCAGATAGCCGATATCGGTGCCGGCGATGAGGAAGTCCATCCCCCATTCATCCCACATACTGATCTGGTCGGGCGAAGTCGCGAGCGTCCCGACGGGGATGCCGGCGTGGTCGCCCGCATCGAGGACGCGGTCCACGGCGTTGACGAACTCCGGAGCGTCGTACTCGCCGAAACAGCCCAGGTCCGCGGAGAGGTCTGCGGGCCCGACGAACAGCGCGTCGACACCATCGACTGCAGCGACTTCAGCGACGTTCGTCAGTCCCGTCGCGGTCTCGACCTGCGGGAGCACCGCGACCTCGTCGTTGGCGGCCTCGAAATAGGGGCCGATATCCTTCCCGTAGCCGTTGGCGCGGCTCCCCGCGATGCCTCGGATTCCCTCGGGTGGGTAGCGCGTGGCGGCGACCAGTTCTTCGGCTTCGGCTTCGGTTTCGACCTGCGGCGCCATCACGCCCGCGGCACCGAGGTCGAGCGCGCGCTTGATCTCGGTCTCGTCGTTCTCGGGCACACGGACCACGGTGTCGGTCTGGCCGCTGGCGTCGACGGCCCGAACGAGGTCCTCGACGCTCTCGATAGAGAGCGGCGTGTGCTCGGTGTCGACGACGACGAAGTCGAACTCCAGCGCGCCGACGATTTCGGCGGCCGCGGGCGACCCCAGCGAGACCCAACTGCCGATGGGCGAGGCGTCGGCCGCCAGCTGTTGCCTGAGATCCATGCGGTCGGTGCGCTGTCGTCGTGACATACTGGGAGGTTCACCGGTGCGCTGAAAAAACCGCTTGTACCGGCGGAATACACCCGCAGGCCGTGGTACTCGGATTCGTCAGGTCAATCTCGGCGGCAAGCAGCAACGCTGTTGGGGCGAAAACCGAGAATGGCCGGGGCGGGCTCCGAACCCGCGATCTCCGCATGACCCAGGTCCGAGGCTCGGCGGGCCCCGATGGGATTGCGGATAGTTCCTAGGCGTACCGCACCGAATCTCGATACCCTATGAGTGCGGCGCTATGTCCAGCTAAGCCACCCGGCCGTACTCTCCCGTACCGGCATTACAGACTTAAACCCATTCATCTGGACCCGCAGGAACGAGCCGTGCGGATTTATGCCGCGGGCGTTGAAGGACGGGGTATGAGCCTGCCGGAGATAGTCAGCGAGCACCTCGGCGATGAGGAGCCCGTCGCGGAGGTGGCGTTGGGCGGCGACGACCTGCTGCTTGTCACGCCCACGCGAACGCTCGTCTACCGTGCGGAGGGGCTACTCTCGGACGAATCCGTCGAGGAGCTCCCCCACGCGGTCGAGTGCATCACCATCGAGAACGGTCGTCGGAAGGCGACGCTCGTCCTCGATTACGGTATCGACGGGGAGAAGTCGATCACGCTCCCCAAAGGGAAACTCGACGAGGTGCTCCACCCGATGCTCGCGGGCGTCCTCGACGCCAAGGGTATCACCGAGCCCGGCGAGAGCGTCAAACGCACGTTCCGATTTTCGGAACTCACCCTCATCGTCACTAGCCAGCGCGTCGTGAAACATATCGGCCAGCCGGTCTGGGACGAGGAGTTCGAGGAGTACCCATTCGAGGAGGTGACCGACCTCGCGTTCGAGCCGGGGAACGTCGCGACCTCCGTCGTCCTCACAGTTTCAGACCATCAAGAACGGTTCAAGGCGCCGAACGACGACGCCCGGATGGTCGAGGCAGCGTTGAAAGACGCGATTCTGACGTACTACGACGTCCCGGATATCGAAGCGTTCCGAGCGCTCTCGGCGGACGAAGACGCAGAGCCAGCAGACGCGTCGTCCAGTTCGCCGTTCGGCGACGGTCCTGACCTCTTTGGCAACGACGAGGACGAGCAAGACGACGAAGCAGACGAAGAGCCGGACACTGACCGTATCGTCGAGCAGGTGACCAACGAGGAGTACTACGGCGCCAAAGGGGAGGGCGAACTCGACACCGCCTCCGACTCCGACCCCAACACGGCGAGCACCGAGTCGGATGCAGACCTCGCCGCGGAGGTGAGCGCACTTCGTGAGGAAATCGAACGTCAGCGCGCCGACCTCGACCGTCAGAGCGAACTCATCGACCAGCTCATCGAGGAGCTCCGGGTCGGCCGCTGAGCCGTCCGCTGCACCGTCACACTGAGCCGTCCGCGGCACGGTACGCCGCAATCGCGTCAGCGTATCCTTCGTAGATGTTCTCGTACTCGAGTTCGTAGCCCAACTCGAGCAGCCGGTCGTTCCGGCATCGTTTCTCGGATCTGAGCCGCCTGACCGACTCCGGCGAAAGGTGGTCGGCAGCGATGCACTCCCCGACTGTCTGTTTCGCTGGTTCGGGCTCACCACACTCCGCAGCCAGCCAGTCTCCGAACGCCCAGCGTTGAACGGGTTCGCCGTCGGTGACGAGTATCGTCTCGTTTCGACCGCAATCCTCCCTGAGGAACCACGCCAACGCACCCGCGGCGTCGTCGCGGTGTGTCGAGTTGCGCCACCCCTCGGTCACGGAATCCAGGTACGACGAGAGACGGTACCGGCCGGGACCGTAGAGGCCGGCGAACCGCGCAACGGTGCTCTCGAACGGAGCAGTATGGACGAGTGCTTCAGCCTTTGCGATGACGCCTGCTTTCGGACTCTTGGGGCTGACTGGCGTCGATTCGTCGACCCAGCCGCCCTCGTGGTCACCGTACACTCCTGTACTCGACGTGAACAGAACCCGCTCGGGGGGGTGGTCGCGGTCCTGATACGCCGAGATGACGCTGCGCAGACCGTCGATGTAGAGCGCACGGGCCTGCTTGACGCTCCCCCGGCCAGCGGAAGCGGCGAAGACAAGCGCGTCCGCGTCTGGGAGCCGATCGACGGCTTCTGAGTCCGTCAGGTCGGCCACTACTGCCTCGATACCGTCTGCTCTGCGTTCGGCGGCGCTCGCTTCGGAGCGGACAACGCCGACGGCATCGTGGCCGGCGTCCTCGAGTTTGCTCGCGAGTTCCTGTCCGACGTAGCCACAGCCAAGAATGACGACACGCATCAGCGGCGGCTGCCGATGAACTGTTGAATTCGGGCAAATTCCGTGAGCGTCGTCGGCAGCCGGCCCTCGATGGCCTGCTGGACCTCTTTCCCGTCGAGGTCAGTCTTTGTCTCGCGGGCGATGGTGTCCACGTCGAGGACTGCGGTCGTCATCCCCATCAGGAGGTGGTCTCGCGCCTCCCAGGCGATATCCTCGGCCGAGGGGGCACCGTCGCTCAGTGCCAGAATCTCTGCGGCCTCCTCGAGGGTGAGTGGCGGGGTCTTGCCGTCGCCGATCGCGACGACGGATGGCCGGTCCAGACCCGTTCCCTCCACGACGGTGTCCACACCGAGATCGGCGACGACGGCAGCGAGTTCCTCGAAGTACGCCGCCAGGAGCGCGTCGGGCGTCAGGTCGCCGGGAGTCTCGACAGCGTCGTATAACATGACTGAAGCTGGGGCAGGCGCGGCAAAAACGGTTGTTACTCCGTCTCGCGGGCCACGCAGTCCTCGTCTCCGTTCACACCCGGGCAGGGCCACCCCGGTGACTGCTCGGTCCGACTGCCGTCCACGTCCCCGACGCCGGGTGGCCCCGGCGGAACGGCGGCGACGACAGTCGTTCCCGTCTCGAAGCTCACCCGTTCACTCTGCCCCAGCCGTTCTGCCTTCCCGTCACCGTCCACATCGAGGCGGACGATCGAGCCATCTCGGACGTATCGCACGACTGCGCCACCGCCGTCGGGGCTTCCACCGGGCGCACGGAGCGCGAAGCGCTGGTACTCCCCACGAACGGTGACACTCCAGGCGTTTACTGTCGCGATCCAGCTGTACGGTGGGGGCGCAAGCGGGAGGCCAGCCGGGAGACGGGACGCCCCGGTGAGTTTCTTGGCGGCTCGCGCTGTTCCGTTGGCCAACGCGGCTTCGGTCGCTTTCTGGACACGTTCGCGACCGTACTGGCGGACGGCGGATGCAGTCTGGTTCGTCGTCTGTGCCGGGACGCTGGTGTGGCGTTCAGCTGTCTGTTTTCTGAGGTGGACCCGGATACGGACGCCGGCGTCGCTGGCTGTTCCAGCGTCGACGCCGCGGCGCTCGAGGCCCTGGACGAACGGGTCGGCGTAGCTCCCGTTGCTCATGGCGAGACCACGATGGCCGACGCCACCCCAGTGACCGTGGAGGTCACGAACGACTGCCCGGCAGACTCCCACCGAGACCCCAGGTTCGCGACTGGCGACATCGCAGAGTGACTGCTCAAGACGGCTCACCGAGCGACCGACGGCCTGGGCCAATTCATCACGGTTCGCAACGAGTGCGGCTCGTCGGTTCGAGGCGGTCCCACCAGAACCGGCTTCGTCGGCTACCGCCTGGTCCGCGGCGACGAGCGTTCCAGCCGCGGTTTCGAGTGTGACCCGGTTCTCGTCGAAGATCGCTCCGGTGACCTCACTGGCCGCTTCGCCGTATGGTGCCGCGAACCAGTTCGTGGTCTCGATCGCGAGGGGGTGGACGGTCTCCTCGGCCGGGACGGTTCGAACGTGGTCGGCGTCGACAGCGGCCGTCGTCAGATAGACGGGGGAGGCATCGGGAATCACTCGGAGCGCCTCTGACTCCCCACGCTGTGTCGGACCCGCTGACGCAGTCGGCTCCCCACTGGCACCAGACCCGATGCTCGTGAGTGTTGCCAACCGACGCGCACTCATGTCTTTGATACCGTCGAGATATGCGTTGTTTCGGCTTTCTGCAGCGGTTGCACGACGATCGAGTGCAGCGATTACCCGGTCGAGGTAGGCGGCCCTGACGGAAACACGGGCGCGGTCGGCCACACCGTGGTAGCGTTCCGGCGCGTTGAGGAGGGCCGAACGACGGTCACGAAGCCGTTCAGCCAGTTTGGCGGCTGGGTTCGCTTCACCCGCGGCGACGCGCTGGCGGGAAACGGTGACCGTGATGTTCGCCACGCGTTGACGCAGCTGTCGGAGGTCACTCGACACCCACGGACCCAGCGTCCCAGGTCGCGGCGCGGTGGTTGTCGCATTCTGCGTCAGCAGTCCCTTATGACCGGTAGCCACGCGGGCGGCGATTGAGTCGAGGCCGCCGTTCACCGTGAAGAGTTTGTGGGCGACTCGGTCGGTGCCTCCGACAAGGTTCGGACCATCGAATGCGCCGCCCTGTCGGAATGTTGGAGTTGTGGGCCTGTCCGGGGCGTTGTCCGCAGGGGCGTACGCAGCGCTGACCGTCACCGCGACCAGGTGTTCGTTGCGCCACTGGACGTGGGTGGTCTTGGTCTCACTCCCACAGGTCCAGACTCGAGTCGTCGTATGATACACCGCGACCTTGCGATAGATCCGAGACGTTGCGTTCCCCGCAACCGGCTCAAACCGGTCAGTGGCCGCTTCGTCGGCCGCAGAGACGACCGTGCGATTGCTCGTGCGTTCTTCATGCAGCGTCCAGTTTTCTCCCGGCTTTTTTGCGATTGGCTCGGCCAGGAGTGTCGTTTCGACGACCTGAGTTTCGAGCCGCCCGGTCACCCGGTAGCTCCCAGCAGTCTCTGCGACAAGATCCGTCCCGATACCGAGATACGCCTCGTCGGCGACGGCCCTGGGCGATGCGGAAATCGGGGGACCGTCGGGCATCTCCGGCTCGAATCGTCCCTGGGCCTGCTCGCCATCGTCCACGGCGTTGGGGCGGAGGACTGCGTTGGCGAAATCTGCAGCATCCCCATTTCGGGGCTGGAGTACGTCTGTGACACCGACGCGGACTGTTGCCACCTCGAGTGCACGTGCGCCAGCGGGGTCGTGGCGACCGAAAACTGCTCGTTGCTGGGCGAGGAGCGCAGCGTTCGTCGAGAGCGCAACGTGGCGGTTTCCGAGCACGTTTTCGATGGGTGCGCCACCGTAGCGAGCGTACGCCCGGGCCGTCGTGACGGGATAGAGGCGGGCGGTCATCGACCGTCCGAGTCCCGGCCCTTCGAGCGCGCCGCGGTTCAGCCGCCGCTCGTAGCGCGTCGCCCGCTCGTGGAGCACGAGCACCGGCGTCGCTACTGTGAGCGTGAGGTTCAACCGCCGTTTCGCGACGGCCCGGTCTCCCCGGTGGGCTCGGACCGTGAGATTCTGGACCGTCACCATCATCGACTCGCCGCCATCGACCGGCGTTACCTGAATATCCCGTTTCGCGCTACGAAGGCTCTCTGCGTCGTCGATTGGTGGAAGCGAGACAGTGGTTTTCCCTACTTTCGTCTCTCGTCCAACGGTACCGAGTGCAGCGCGGACACCGATGGCGAGACGGACCCGGAGCGCGTCGACAAAGGGCTGTGAGTCGTTGAGCACCCGCCCAGTCGGGGTGTCAGCGGGTTCGGTAACCGGGTTGCGTGCAGCCTCGCGCGACGCATCGTGAATGGCGTCCCGCAGCACCGGACGCACGTCTTGGCTGGTAGCGTCCACCGAGTCAGCAACACGCTGGTCGACTGCTGGGGCTGCCTGTTGGGCGACACCAGTCGCGTAGACGGAGGCGCTCACGAGCAGCAGCACACCGACGAGTGCGAATGGGATTCGGCCGCGTTGGTCTGCAGCGAGACTCATGTCGACCACGTCCGGACGCCGATTGTGACCTCGCTGAGTCGGAGCGACTCGGCTGCTGCTGTGGGCGAGTCGAACTCCTCGCGGAGGTCCGAGGCAACGCGATCCGCCATCGCATCCGTGAGCTGGGTGTTCGCGGTCGCTGTATCCCCGCGTTCGACGGCGTCGCGTGTCTCGACGGTGTATCGGTCACTCGCACGCGCGTACCGGTGCTCAATGAGCCGGTCGACTGGCGAACCGCCGGCCAACGCCAACCGCCCCTTCTCAGGGGGGAACAGACCGTCGACCAATACCCCAGCAACTGCGTTACCGAGACCGTCGAACCCCTCCGTTTGTGCGACCGATTCGGGGTTCTCGACTGTGGAGACACCACTTGCGGCACGGACGGTTGCAGCGTGCACGTCAGCGGTGGCAGGTGGCGTGGGACCGACCGTCAGTTTCCGGCCGAGGTGGGCGCCGGGATACGGGCGGAATTCGACGACCACCTGCGCACGCGCTGGCAGGCGTGTGCGAACCGTCTCCCGAATAGACGCCGTGAAGCCGTTGTTCGTTTTGGTCAGCGGATCGCCGCCGACGTGGACGGTTCTGACCGCCGCGGTGGCGAGCAGCGAGGCGAGGGTGCCGTGAGCGATTCGGTCGTACTCCGATCCGGCGGCGTCCGGCTCCCGATCAAGGGGTCGGAGCGTGTAGGAGAGTTCCGCGGTTTCGGCGGCCAGCGTTTCGGCAACTGCGTCAGCGCGGTCGTCTGTCGACTCCGCAGACGGTTGTGGGATGCTCGTGACGGTGACAGCGGCCGCACTGATGAGGAGGACGCAGAGGCAGGCGTCGAGCGCCGCGCTGGTCATCGCCAGACCACCACACGAAGCTGGCCGGAGTGCACTTCTCCCGGTCGGGTTCTGACTGCGGTTCGCCGTGTAGCCGTCTCGGCCGATCCGGGGCCGGGCGGTGTCGGCCCCGCGCTCCAGCTCCGACTCTCAGTCCGGAGCGAGATGTGGAGGCGGTAGCTGTTGGGGCCAGCAACTGTCGCGTCGTCGAGTTTCTCGGGGGCTGCAACGCCAGCAGTGACAACGGTATCCTGGACACGCTCGAGGGTGGGTTCGGCGACGTTCCTGTCAGGACCGGGGATGATGCCGGCGAACACCGTGGCGTAGAGCGAGAGCGCCATTCCGACGGTGGCGACGGCGACGAGCGCTGCCGGTGGCGACAGTTGGCCGCGGCTTGACTGGCCGTCCGCTGGCTTGGGCTCAGACGCCGACGAGGGTGACGCGGTAGCCATCCCAACTCACCCCCCGTACCTGAACGACTGTCGACGGTCGCCACTCCGAATCCGCGCTCCGGGCTGTGACGACGGCCTGCTTGAATGCTTGTGGACTCTCGAACACCTCACCTGGGTGGGCTCCGTTGAGCACCGCGCGGAGCGGGCTCTCGGGACCGACTGGTGTGACGGGTCCGAAGGCGAACCTCGCCCGCGAGATTCCCGCGTCGTTGCGCATCACCAGGCCGTGGGGGTCGATTTTGAGCTCGTTTGCACCGTGCTGGTGCGTTGCTGACGCGGGTGACTCACCCGCAGCAACCTCGTCGACGGTTCCGGCGACGCCCGATGCGTCGGGGGCTGGACGGGCCGGGAGCGAGGCCGTGACGGCGAAAAACGCCGCCGCAGCCACCGCGAGCCCGGCCACGAGCGCGGGACTCTCAGCGGGTAGTTCGAACACAGCGGTGTTGGTCCCGTTCCCCTACTTTAACTCTCGGCTCAGAGCACCGTTCCCGCGACAACGACGGCCGCCACGTACGCCCCGGTAGCTGTCGGGAGCGCGATACCGACGCGATACCCGAGAAGCGAGCGGTCTACACCGTGCTCAAGCGCTGTCGAGAGTCCAGTCAACACCCCGGCCATCGCAAGTACGTAGACACCCACCGCTCGTCCGAGTGCCGCCGTTTCGAAACCCACCGTGCCCGAACTGGCGGCCGCATTGACGCCAGCAGCGGCCACCGGGTCCGAGGACACCCCACCCACCATTGCCACGGTGACCCCGCCCACGAGCGGGCCGAACAGCACGGCGGTGTTGGCCAGTGTCCCGGTGACTGCGGCAAGTTTGCGTCGCCCATCAGCTCCGGCCTGCTGGAGCGCACGCAGATGGTCGCCGGCCGTGACGAGCACGTCGCCCGCTGGAGCACCTTCGGTCGCCGCGAGAGTGAACATCGTGCCGGCGTCGCGGGCGCGGTCGCTCGGGAGGTCTGATAGCACCCCGTACTCCCCGAAAAACGCACCTTCGACCGGGATTCCGAGGGTCTGAGTTCGCTCAGCAGCCGCTCCCAGCAACTCACCTGCGGGACCGGGCAGTTCCTCACTCACTTCGGTCAGTGCTCGCTCGACGGCGGTGCCGTCTGCGACACGGCGGCCGACCAACGCGAGGGCATCGGGGAGCCCGTCCTCAGTTTCGCGAACGCGCTCACGAATCGCCGTTCGCGGTTCGAAGGCGTGATACAGTGCAACACCGCCGCCGGTTCCCAGCGCTGCAATGGGTGTCGCCCAGGGGAGTATCGCACGACAGAGGACCGCTGCTGCCACAGCTGTTCCGATACCGAGCGCGACGGCCTCCTGACGTCGGTCGGGTACGTCGGGATGATCGCGTCCGACACGGGGCGGCGGGAACGCGACCGGCCGCTTGGTGAGTAGCCACGCCCCTGCGCCGAGCAGCCCAAGCGGGAGCAACAGATCATAGAGTAGAACCAGCTGGGCCATCCCCACCTGTAGCCCGGCGATTCTGGCCGCTGGAAGCACGCCGACGAGCGCCAGCGGGAGCAACACGCCGAACGCATACAACCCTGTCACAGGGCCACGGAGGTCGTCAGCGAACGAGGCAAGCCGGTGTTCGACGCTCGAACGGACGGTTTCGAGGGCTCGTTCACAGCCCCGAATCCGTTCGTCTGGGGGTGCAGCAGTCGCGTCGACAATCCGCGCACTCGCGCGTTCGAGGGCTGGCTCCCACGCACCCCACTCCTTAGCGAAGGAGCGGAGCCCAGACTCGGGGCCGGCACGTGCCCGCCGGACGTGGCCACCGAGCGCCGCCGCGAGCCGTCCATCGCCGGACCGCGACGCGAACCGTGCCGCCCGTTCGAGGCTCGGCTCGACTCGGAGTCTGAGCGTCAGCCGACCGAAGAGCGCTGGGCTCTCCCCAAGCGCCCGCGTTCGCACGAACTGGGCGGCAGCGATAGGCAGTTGACGGGCTGCGATTGGCGGAACAACACCGATGATGACGACGATGGGGAGTACCGAGATGCGTCTGGTGAGTCCGACCAGCAACAACCCCAAGACGCCGACGACAATCCCGAGCACGTTGCTCGCAGCGACGAGACGTGTCGCCTCCGGGGCATCAAGGAACCGACACGCAATTGTGAGCTCATCATCGACGACAGGTGCCCGGGGCCACAGCTCAGCCAGCGCGCGAAGAATCTGGTGCGCACCTCTCGGCCCGTGCTGACTGCTCACCACGATGTGCCACCCTGCTCACCGTGTGTTCGTTCAGCCTGGATTGCATCGGGGGCGACGACACCATCCGCAGCCACGTCGCGGAACCAGGTGGCACGCTTATCGACGACCGCCAGCGTGTCGCCATAGCTCTCCTGTGGCGTGGAGAGCCCGTCGAGTAGCTTGCTCTCGCCGCGGTCCAGCAGTCCCGTCGCTGTGAGTTCGCCATTGTCCAGTCCAAACAACGGACGAATTTCTGTTCCGCCGGCCGTCTCTCGAACTTCCTCAACGGCGACCGCCTGCCGCCCCGACCCGGTTCTGGCGGTCGTGAGCACGAAATCAGTGGCGCCGAAGGCAGCGTTGCTCACGCCGAGTTCGGCCATCCGCCCTCGGACTGCCTCGGCGCCTTTGCCGTGGACAGTCCCCAGCACGGCATCGCTGGCGGCACCGACCCGCATCGCTTCGTAGAGCGCTGGGGCTTCCTCACCGCGGACTTCGCCGACGACGAGCGAGCCCTCTCCCAGTCTGAGTGCCGTTCTGAGTGCCTCCGCTGGGGTCGTTTCCGCGGTGCCTTCTTCACGACCGACGTGGAGGTGCTGGACGTCCCGGCCCCCGTTCTGGAGCGACTGGACTGGCAGCTCCGGCGTGTCCTCGATGACGACTGTTCGGGTAGACGATGGCAGTGCCCAGAGGAGAGCCCCGAGCAGTGTGGTCTTCCCCGCACCGCGGGCACCAGCCACTAACCCGGCCGCGCCGCGTTGGACGGCCAACGAAAGGAGGGCGGCGACACGCGCTGTGAGGGAGTTCGCGATGACGAGTCGTGGGAGCGTCCACGCCTCATCACCGTGTCTGCGGAACGCGAAGGCGGTCCCGGGTGAGAGCGGCCGGGTGACGCCGGCGACACGGAGTTGCTCACCCTCCGAGGTTTCCAAGGTCGCATCGACAGTTGGTGTCGCCCGAGAGAATGCCCGTCCGCTCCGGCGGCGAATTCGCGAGGCGAGCGTGCCGACGCCCTCCGGTGTGAGTCGAACGTTCGTCGGAACCGGCTCGCCGTCGACGGTCACTCTGAGGGGATTCTCGTCTGCTGGCGCCGTGACGAACGCGTCAGTCACTCGCTCGTCGGCGAACAGGTCGTCGAGAACGCCGTTCCCGCGTGTGTGTTTCCGAAGAACGGCGGCGACCGCTTCCACAGCGTCGCCGGAACTGGCCACCCGGCGCACGGCCCGGTCCGGAGCAAGCTCACCAGTAGCTCCCTCCTCGGCCAACGACGCTGCCGCCGCCGCCAGTAGTTGGTACTCCTCGGAACTGAACGACGCTTCCACCGGTTCGAGGTGGTACTGGGGCGTCTCCGTCTTTGTCTCCGTCCCGTCGTCGACAACGTACTGGCGAGCGGTTCCGCCGGTCGGAAGCTCGTGACTGTCGAGTAGTCGCGCGTCTGCCGGCGGTTGTGGTTCGAGGCGGCACTGTGCAATCGTCGGACCGGTGTGGACACGGAGAGCGTTCTCGTCGTTCCCCATGCGAGCAGCGCCTTCAGCAAGCCCCGTTTCGGCCGCAAGCCGGCTCACGACACCGGAGCGGCCTGTAGCCTCCCGAGCCGCAGCGAGCGGGTCAGTCCGAGCGGTGGTCGCAAGCCTGGAATCGTGATGGTCGACCAGCGCCGCGAACCGCCCGGCAGCCAGCAGCAACGCGGTCGCGTCATCAGTGTAGTAGCGTTCGACCCCGGCCGAGCGGACGCGAACCGCGTCGGCGTCTCGCTCGGCCAGCGCGCAGATCGCCGTCCGTCGGCATGCTGGTGCGGCTGTGAGGGCTCCGTCATCGGGGCAGTCGTCGGCGTCGATCCGGAGTTCGACGCGGTCGTCGACGCCCGTCCCGGCTGGCTCCACGAAGGCGGGACGGCAGTCACACGGTGGGGCTGACTCACGCCGTGGGAGTAGTGACATGGTGGTGCTGGTCACGTCCCCGTATTTGAACGCTGGGGTGGCTCAGCCACGAACCGTGACGACGCGCGACCCATTCTGGCGGCGCAGGCCCAGCGCGAGCCGGTGGGTCCCGACGGTGGAAAACGTCACTGGGCCGTCGGGTGTGGCCAGCGGTACCGACGGCAGCCGCCTGCTTTGCAGGTCGCCACCAGCGACTCGGTAGTCGATTGTACACTCGCGTGAACAGCGAACTGTGAACTGGTCGACACCGGCCGCGGTGAACGACCGTGCTGGCAGTGACACAGTGACCACGCGCCGAGCGCCGGCATCGGCTGCTTCATCTGTGAGCAACCTGCTGCCGGCGCGTTCGACCTGGTCGATAGTTCGCTCCATCGCCGCTGTTGTTCGGTCAGTTCGGACGGACTCGACCGCAGGGAGCGAAGCTGCCAAGAGGGCGGCAGCGAGGACTGTTGCGAGGACGACCCGGACTACCACTGGTCGCGAAGCCGTTCAGGGAGCGTCTGGTCTTGCGTATCAGCTGACCCAGCCTTCGCGTTGGCATCGCTCGTGTTTTCACCTCCTTGCGGACGCGAATCGACGGTGACTCCTTCCTCGTCGAGTCGCTGTTCGAGCCGCTCGACGGCGGCGATAGCCGCATCGGCGCGGGACTCGACGGATTCGTTCACGGCGTCGACACCGCCGAGGAAGCCGCGTACTGCTTGCACCGCTGCCTCGAGTTCCTCGACACGGGTTTCAAGCGCTTCGATCCGGCTACTGATATCCGTATCCGAGGATGACTGCGCTACTTCGAGGGCGCTCTCGTCGGCCGAGACCGCAGCCTCTACTGCGTCGAGCCGTCGTTCGAGAGATTCTTGGTCTGGGTTCGGCGGCATGGGGCGGTTGGTCGCCCGATGCCCGATAAGTTCTCGCAAAATGTGAATCAGGCGAAGATTAACGATACCTCGTGGGAACTATCTGGTATGCAGACCGTCCTCATCGGCGTTGGGCAGGCTGGAGGGAAGCTCAGCACGGCACTGGCGAGACACGACGACGCGATGGGGTTCCGTGCGGTACGGGACGCGATTGCGGTCAACAGCGCCAACGCGGACCTCCAAGACCTTCCACTGGATACGGTCCTGATCGGACAGGCCCGGGTGAACGGCCACGGCGTCGGCGGCGATAACGAACTCGGCGCCGAGATAATGCAGGAAAACGCGCTTGAACTGTTGGACGAGGTCAGCGGCCGAATCGACTCTGCGACAGAAGCGGTGTTCATCGTCGCTGGCCTGGGCGGGGGTACCGGGAGCGGCGGCGCGCCCGTCCTCGTGAAGGAGCTCAAACGCATCTACGACATCCCAATCTACGCCATCGGTATCCTCCCGGGCCGTGACGAGGGGTCGCTCTATCAGGTCAACGCGGGCCGCTCGCTCAAGACACTCACTCGCGAGGCCGACTCCGTCATTCTCGTGGACAACGACGCCTGGCGCAGCACCGGAAACAGCATGGAGGAGGGGATGACGGCGATCAACGAGCGCATCGCCGAACGGCTCGGCCTGCTGCTCGCAGCTGGCGAACCGGTCGAGCAGGACTCCGTCTGGGGTTCAGCGACAGCGCCGAGCGCGAGATTGCACAGAGCGTCGTCGACACCAGCGAGGTCATCAACACGCTCCGAAGCGGTGGGCTGGCAGCCGTGGGCTACGCTACCTCGCAGGCGAGTGAGGACCCGGACGACAACATCAACGTCGTCACCAGTACGACTCGGCAAGCGTTGCTCACTGGGACGAGTCTCCCGCAGGCGACTGAGGCGGACGCCGCGCTGTTGGTCGTGGCGGGGCGCCCTGACGTGCTCTCGCGCAAAGGCATCGAACGCGCCCGGTCCTGGGTCGAAGCGGAGACAAAGAGCATGGCCGTCCGGGGCGGCGACTTCCCCATCGACTCGGACGAACTCATCTCGCTCGTTCTGCTGGGTGGAATCGAGCGGTCCCCCAGAGTGGAGGCGTTCATGGAGCGGGCGGCCGAGGCCAAGCGGGAGACGACCGAACGAGAGCAGACCAAGGAGCCCGCGGGAGAGGGGTTCCAGAACGACGAACTCGAGGATCTGTGCTAAAAAACGCAGTAGCCGACGTTGTTCACTACCCGTCCACCACCCCGCCATCGCCTATTTCTCCCCGGCGTCCAACCTGACCAGCATGGACGAACACGCTTCGGACTCGCCAGTCGAAGAGCGCATCGGCGACGCACTACGGGAAGCCGACGCCACGGTTGCCGTTGCCGAATCCTGCACGGGTGGCCTCATCGGCTCGCTCCTGACGGATATCCCGGGCTCCTCGGACTACTTCGACCGGTCGGTCGTCACCTACTCCTACGACGCCAAGCTCACAGAGCTTGCGGTCTCGCGGGAGAGCCTCGACGGCCACGGGGCCGTCTCCGCCCCCGTCGCCGAACAGATGGCTGCAGGCATTCGAGACACCGCTGGGACGACGTTTGGGCTCTCGACCACCGGCATCGCGGGCCCGGACGGTGGGAGCGAGGAGAAGCCAGTGGGAACGGTGTTCATCGGGCGAGCGTACGCTGCTGAGTGGGGAAGCGGCGGCTCCTACACATCGGTGTCCAGACACGTCCTCGACGGCGACCGGACCGAGGTCAAAGCGGGCATCGCGCGGACGGCACTGGAGCTGTTGGTTGCGGATATGTGAGTTCGCCACAGACTCGACGTCGAAATCGAGACCGAACCCAAAACAGTTGGCGACGAACGTGCCTTGCAGTTCGCGTAATTTCACTACAACGAACTGAGAACTTCTGCATCCTCGGTCAGAAACGCTATCCCGCGGCCGGTTGACTGATGGTGTATGAACAAGAAAGGCCACGTCCTCAACGCCATCTTGTTGGCTATCGGCGTTGGGTTCGTGCTCGAACCCGCCGGTGACGCGTCGACGTTCGTCGCCATCGCCCAGGTGTTCATGCCGCTGGTGCTGGGTGCGCTGTTCCCCGACGTCGACACCGCGTTCGGCAAACACCGAAAGACCCTCCACAATCTTCCGATTCTCGGGATCTTCCTCGCCTACCCCTACTTCTTCAGCAACCTCAACTTCGTCTGGGCGGGAATCCTCACCCACTATCTGCTGGACGTGGTTGGGAGCCGTCGGGGAATCGCGCTGTTCTACCCCTTCTCGAGCGAGGAGTTCGGCATGCCGACCGGTGTCACCACCTCCAATAAGTTCGCGGATCTCGTAACCGTGGCTGTCACGCTCGTCGAACTCGCGGTGTTCGCCGCGATGGTCTACCTGCTGCCGCAGTATCTCCCGCCGGGGCTGGAACTGCCGGGCGCAGCGGAATCCATGCGGGGCGTGCTCCCCGCTTAGTAGACCGCAACGTCGTCGAACCGGCCCGCATACGCGATATGGTCTGGGTGGGTCGGTTCCATCCCCGAGAAGAAGAGGCGGTCGGCTTTCCCCCAACTGTTCTCGAAGCCGAGATGGGCGAACTCTGCGAAATTCCTGAGCCGGTGGCCAAACCCGGATTGGTGGACGACCCGGCGCTCGACGCCGTTGACGAGCGCTTGCACCAAGTCGATCTCGGTCTCGATCGCCGTGTCGAACTCCGTCCAGGCCTCGCCGATCGTGCTCCGGAGATGGGCGTACGAGGAGCCGAACGTGGGGATGCCGGCTTCCTTTGCGATAGTTTTGGCCCGCTTGTTGGTGTAGGGGAGGGACTTTGCGTTGTAGCTCTCGATGGCGTCGATGTGGTCGGCGTAGGCCCGAATCTCCGGTCGGCCGAGACTCACGTTCAGCATCGAGGGGTGGGGAACACAGAGCGCTGCGCCCTGGGACTCGAACTCGGCAAGTGCGCCCTCGAAGCTGATGAAATCCGGAACCGGGTCCGAGAGCCCGACTGCGAGGAGATGTCTGCGGTTCTGCCAGTTCCCCGTGAACAGCTCCCGTGCCGGCACTACGAGTAGGTCATCGTCGCTGTGGCGCTCGGCCCGGCGCCGAATTTCCGGGAGGCGCGTGAAGTGTGGCGCGTAGACCAGGACGTCGATACCGCGGGCTTTCGCCCGCGAGACGACCCGTTTGTCGAGGGTCTTGACGTGCATGTCCACCCGCGTCGGCCCCGTAGTCACGTCTTTCGGCTGTCGGGCCGGCCACAAATACCCTCCGTGTTCGGGGGAGAATTCTTTTACCCACCCGCTGCTAGTGGAGGGATATGACCGGCTGGAACTGCGGGATTGCGGGCTGTGAACGATCGTTCGACGGCCCCGAATCCGTCATTGTCCACCAGACGACCGAACACCAGCGCCACGAGTGTAAGGTGTGTGGCACCATCGTCCCGGAAGGCTACTTCGCTATCCGTCACGCGTTCGACGAGCACACTCGCGCCGAGTACGTCCGGGCCTACGACGCCGAAAGTCAGGAGGTGCGGGCACGCGAAGCGATCAAGGAGGATGTGGAGGAGAACGCCGACCTCCAGAGCGTTGTCCAACAACTCAACGCCAACGGCGGCGCGTCACGGTAGCTGTTTTCGGCTCGACGGCTGGAGGGTTACTCCAACCAGGCGTCTTCGATGATGATGTGGCCGCGATTGCCTTCCCACACCGTCGAGTAGTCGAATTCGATGCGCTGGCTCATGTGGGGCCCGTCGACGACGTACGTCTCGAACTCCCCGCCTTCGCCGAGTAGGTGGACCCCGTACTGCTCGTGTCGCTCCCGTAGCTCCGCGAACGCCTCCGAATCAAGCCGCCGGCCCAGCCACGATTCGTCGAGTCCCGCGGCGGCCACCTGCACGATGCGGATGTCGAAGCCCGCTTCGAGCATCTCTTCGGCCAACGTTTCTGGGTCGCGCTGCCAGAGCGGTGCGAACAGCTCGATACCCAGCCGCTCACAGAGCGCCTCGATGCGTGAGGTCTGGAACTCACTCTCGACTGCACCGGCCGTGACGCCCGCAATGTCGATTTCCTCGGCGAGTTCTCGGAGTGCTGCCTCCAGCGGTTCGACTTCGGCGTCGCCCTGCTCGCCGGCGTCGATGGCGTTCTCAGCGTCGAAGTCGTCGGGTTCCACTTCTTCGAGCGCCAGCCCAATGCTCTCGGCGGCGAGGCTCGCGAGCCGTGTGGCTGGGGTGTGGTACATGTACGAATCGCCCTCTGGGTGGACCGTCAGGAGGCGCCTCATGTCGAGGCCCTCCTGTTGGGCACGGTAGAGCGCCCACGAGGAGTCCTTCCCGCCGGAGAAGAGGCTGACCCATTCCATGGTGGAAGCGTGGGTGTCGGCGGGTAAACGACCACCGGTTCAGCGGCTCCGCTCTTCGGCGGAAGAAACGAAAACGGGCGGCAGCGAGCGGCCTTCCTTACATGTAGCCCAGGTCGCGGAGGCGCTCCATGAGGTCCTCCTTGTCCTGGGCGCGGCCGGCGCGCTCGGTCGTGTTCTCGAGGTCCTGGTGCCACGCGGGATTGGATTCGCTCTTCTCCGTCGAAACCTCCGACCCAAGCGAGCGGAAGCCGGCGAAGTATTTGGGCGAGACCGGGATGTCGTCCTGGGTCAGCCCGTTGGGCAGGTCGTCGGCGTCGTCGGGAATGTAGCCATCGTCGGGGTAGCCCTCGACGGTGTCGGGCACGACGTAGTGCCAGAAGCAGTCCCAGACCGCGCGCTCGTCGAAGTGGAGGATCGGCTGGATGCGGTCGTGGGGTGGGTAGATCTCGGGGTCGTGGCGCGGGCTGAAGAACGTCTCGTCGGCACGAGCTTCCTGCTCGTCCCAGCGGACGCCGGAGATGATGCCGTCGATATCCAACTCCTCGATGGCGTTGTTGAGCGGGACGGTCTTTAGCAGGTGGTTGCCGACGTAGGTGTCGAGCAGGAACGGGAACGTCTCCTCCTCGTACTCGAGGATGTTCCGGATGTGGTGACGGTTCTGCTCGTTGAGCTCCGAGATTTCGATGTCGTCGCCCGGCGTGAGGCCGTGTTCGTCGACGTAGGCGCCGACGTCGTCGTTCCGCGCAAACTGCACATCGAGGTCCCACTCCTCGGCCCAGTGCTTGACGAACTCGATGAGTTCGTCGAAATGCTGGTAGTGGTCGAGGAACACTGCGGGCGGCACCTCGAGGTCATGGCGCTCAGCGACCTCCTTTACGAAGTAGAGCGCGAGCGTGGAGTCCTTGCCGCCGGTCCACATAATTGCGGGGTTCTCGTACTCCTCGAGACCCTGCTTGGTGACCTCGATGGCCTTCTCAATCTTGTGCTGGAGGCTCGGGTAGTCCTCGGGAGACTCGCCCTCGCCGTCGGTGTAATCGACGTTCAGGTAATCTGGGAACTCGCTCATCGTAATTATATCTAATTACCCAACCACTCAAATGTTTTGTGCCCGATAGAATGTGGTAACTCATCGCAGGGGTGACCGTCAGCCACCGCCGTCGAGGTCGGCGATAGACTTTTTCGCGCGTGAGCGCTCTACGTGGTGATGAGTAACGAACCAGCAGTGGACGAGACGGGTGCGGCGGCGGCGTTCCAGCGATTCGTCCTCGACATCACGCATCCGGACTGCTGGACGCTCGACGTGACCCAGGTGGTCGACGCCGGCCTGCTTGGCCACGGCGTCTACGAGGTCAACGGCCAGTCAGTCGGGCGATTTACCGCTTTCGCGGACACGGTGGACAGCCTCGACGACCTCGTGGCGGCGATTCGGGCCTCGCCGTTGACTGACAGTGTCAGGACGCTGCCGGGGCGGCAACAGAACCGAGAGTGGCAAGGAACGGCTGCCGACGTTGTCGCACCCGGAAACGTCACCCGGGGATTGTTGGTTCGCTACCACTCCACCAACAGCATCAGCGGCCCGCTCCAGTCACGAGGGTTCATTCCGGATTCACCCGTCCGAATCCGCGAGGGGCGTGAAGAGTGGACCGTCCTCGCGGAAGGGACCCGAGAATCGGTCTCCGAGCGGTTGGACGCGGTGCGGGCGGAAGCGGACGCCGATATCGAGGTGGTCCGGATCACGCCCCCAGAGTCGGCGCCAACCGCGTTGCTCCCCGAAGACGCCCTCTCGGAGCGCCAACGCGAGGCGTTCGAACTCGCCCGCGACCGCGGCTACTACGAGTGGCCGCGCAACGTCTCCGGAACTGAACTGGCTGCGGAGTGGGACGTGTCGAAGGCGACGTTCCTTGAACACCTTCGGAAGGCCGAAGCGAAGCTGTTGGGACCATAATCCGGGGGCAGTCCTGTTACGTCGCATTCACCTATCCAGGGAACCCTTCCATGTAAGGGGAGGGTATTATCCGCCGTTCAATACGAGAGTATCTCATGGCGAATGAGACCAACGACAACTTGAGTGTTGACAGACGTCGGTTCCTCCAGGCGGCCAGCGCCGCGGGGGCGTTCACGATAGCCGGCTGTCTCGGCGGCGGTGGCGGCGGCGGTGGCGACGGCCGTGCTCCCATGGACATCGAATCGTGGCCACCCGAGGACTACTCCGAGAACCTGGCCATGCGGAACTGGTACGACGACTGGGCCGAATGGGCCATGGACGAGTTCGGCAGCGAGTTCGACGTCGAGGTGAGCAACAGCGGCTTCTCCTCACCCAACCAGTGGTACTCCCAGCTCCAGGCCGGGAACGAGGAAATCGACAACATCGCAGCGACCACTAACTGGGTCGAGCGCTCCATCGAGAACGACTTCCTCCACGAGATTCCCGTCGACATCATGCCGGCGTGGGAGAACGTCAGCGACCGTATCAAGGACGCCAGCTCCTACCAGCAGGACGGCTCGGTGTACGCGGTCCCGGAGAGTCTGGTGCTCTACCCACTGACGTACAACGAGGAGTATTTCGACTCGGCGCCGGACTCCTGGGGTGTCCTCTGGGACGAGGCTCACAAGGACCGCATCGTGATGTGGGACAACGCGACGGTCTCCTGCCAGATTGCCGCGATGTACACGGGCCAAGACCCGATTTCGCCGAGTGACTTCGACGAAATCGAGGAAGTGCTCATCCAGCAGAAGCCACTGTTGAAGACCTACTGGGGCGACTACCAGCAGGGCCAGAGCCTCTTCGTCAACGACGACGTCGTTGCAGGGCCGCTGACGATGGGTCGTACCTACACCGCACGGTTCAGTGAGGGGGCGCCCGTCAACTACACCGCACCCGACGAGGGCGCGATGTTCACCAGTGACCTGTTCGTGATTCCGAAGGGCTCGCCCAACCCCATCACCAGTCTGCTGTTCACGAACTGGGCCACCCAGACCGAAAACGCCGCCAAACTGTTCGAGACGATGGGGTACATGCCCGGCGTCGACATCGGCGAGGAACTCTCCGACCAGGACGCCGAGTTCACCAACTGGCCCGACGACTGGAACCTCGTCTTCTCCGAGACGCTTTCAGAGGACGTTCGATCCAAATACGACGAGATCTGGACCGCGGTCAAGACCGCCTGAGAATGGCGCTGCTAGCCGTTTCAGATCTGACGAAGCGGTTCGGCGACCTCGTCGCCGTCGACGATGTAGCCTTCGCTGTCGAGGACGGCGAGTTCGTCTCAATTCTCGGCCCGAGCGGGTCGGGGAAATCCACGGTGCTGCGCATGATTGCGGGCTTCGAGCAGCCGACGGAGGGCTCTATCGTCCTCAACGACGCAGACGTTGTCGGCTCGCCCCCCTTCGAACGCGACGTGAACATGGTGTTTCAGAACCTCGCGCTGTTCCCGCATCTCACTGTCGCGGAGAACATCGGCTACGGCCTCAAACAGCAGGGCGTCGACGCCCCAGAGCGCGAGGAGCGCATCGCACAAATGCTGGAGATGGTGCGGTTGGAGGGGTACGGCGACCGGCAGCCCTCTGAACTCTCCGGCGGGGAGCAACAGCGGGTCGCGCTCGCGCGGGCGCTAGTCAACGAACCGGCGCTCGTGCTGTTCGACGAACCGCTCTCGTCGCTGGACCGCAAGCTCCGCCAGCATATGCAGCGTGAGCTCCAGCGCATCCAGATCGAGACCGACACCACGTTCCTCTACGTGACCCACGACCAGGAGGTCGCACTCGCCGTCTCGGACCGCCTCATCGTGCTCGATGACGGCGCTGTCCAGCAGGTCGGCCCGGTCGAGTCCCTCTACGAGGACCCGTCGAACCAGTTCGTGGCCGACTTCATCGGCGACGTAAACGCCGTTGAGGCGACGGTCACTGCTGTCGGGGACGGCACGGTTGCGGTCGACGTGGATGGCAAAACGATCGAAATACCGACTGACGAGACGTTCGACGTCGACGACACCGTCAGCGTCTGTGTCAGGCCCCACGAGGTCACGGTTGACGACCGCAATGGGGAGGCGGCTGCTGAGGGGGTCGGGGCGTTCTCGGCGCCCGGCGTGGTGCAGAGTCGGAGCTATCAGGGAAGCAGTTCCATCGTCGACGTCGAAACTGACCGGTACGGCCTCATCGAAGCTGAAGTTCGGGGTCGCACGTTCGACGTGGGTGATGAGGTGACTGTCCACTGGGACGCTGACACTGTCTACCTGTTCGGGCGCGACTCGGCGCCGGAGGGAGGCTGATGGCCGAAGGCGATGCCGAGACGGCTGGCGGACTGACGGGGCTGGTGACGTACTTCCGCGAGCGCCCACGCCTGCGGACCCTCGCGGTCGCCGGGCCGCCGTACGCGATGCTGGTGCTGTTCTTCGCGATTCCGCTGGTCGTGATGTTGCTCGTCTCGTTCCAGACCGACCGCATCGGCGGTGCGTGGACGCTGGCGAACTACACGGAGTTCCTCACCTCCGAGACCTACCTGACCGTTGTCTGGCAGACGTTCATCATCAGCGTCATCGTGACCGCGGTGGTGACGGCGGTGGGCTACGCGCTCGCCTACAGTATCGTCCGGTTCAGCCGGCGGACGACGCTGCTGCTGTTGCTCGTCATCCTCCCGTTCTGGACCAGCTACATCATCCGGATGTACGCCTGGATCAACATCCTCCAGAGCGGCGGCGTGCTCGACTCGACGCTCCAGTTGCTCGGGCTGCCGGCGGTGAGCCTGCTCTACAGCCAGCCGGCGGTGCTCATCGGCTTCACCTACGTCTGGCTCCCGCTGGCGGTGTTGCCGTTCTACGCCTCTCTGACCAACATGGACGGGGACCTCATCGAGGCGTCGAAGGACCTGGGGGCGGGACCGATACGTACCTTCCTTTCGGTCACGCTGCCGACCACCATAAACGGAGTCATCACCGGCGTGATTCTGGTGTTCATCCCGACGTTCGGCTCGTTCATCACCCCACGGCTGCTCGGTGGCACGAACAACATCATGATTGGGATGGTCATCGAGAACCAGTTCAAGCAAGCGTTCAACTGGCCCTTTGGCGCGGCCATCGGGATGGTCATCTCGGTCGTCGTCGTCTGCCTCCTGATTCTGGGGACCCGCCTCGGCGGCGGGCTCATCAGTGGGGGTGACGGCACGTGAGCGTAGTCGATACGCTCATGGACCCGCTCGAGCGGCTGCTCCAGACCCACGCCTCCCGGATGGCAGGCGTCGTCATCGCGCTGGTCATCGGATTCCTCTGGATCCCCATCGGCGTGCTGGTGTTCATGTCCTTCGCGGACGGCGGCGTGCTCTCGTTCCCGCCGGATAAGCTGACGCTGCGCTGGTACCGCGTGTTCCTGAACAACGGGACCGCCCGGGCCGCCATCGTGACGACGCTCACCATCTCCGTCCCTGCGACAGCGGTGAGCGTGGCCCTCTCGACGATGGCCGCCTACGCCATCGACCGGTTTGTCTTCCCGGGCCGTCGCGGGCTTCAGTTGCTCGCCACGCTGCCCATCATCGTCCCGCTGGTCGTCACTGGGGTGGCGATGGTGCTGTTCTTCCGCGGAACGCTGGGCCTCGGGGGCTACCCCTCGACGGTGCTCGCTCACGTGGTACGGACAGTGCCGTTCGCTACGCTGGTGATTCTCCCGACGTTCCTCACGTTCGACCGACAGCTCGAGGAGGCGTCGAAGGATCTCGGCGCCGACGAACTCCGGACGTTCACCGGCGTGACGCTGCCGAACGTCCTCCCGGGCATCATCGCCGGCGGCCTGCTGGCGTTCACGCTATCCTTCAACGAGTTCGTCTACACCTACTTCGTGAAGGGCTCGGGTGACCCGACGCTGCCGGTGTACATCTGGAACGAGATTCGGTACAACGTCACGCCGGAGGTAAACGTCATCAGCGTCGTCTTCCTGCTGCTTGCGGTGTCGATGGTGCTGGTGGCCGTCTCGCTCACCAAGGTCGAACTGCTCGCGCGTCGGTGAGTTCGGGGCGGTGGCAGTTTTTGTTCTGAAACGCGTTTCCTGACGTAGATTTCTCGGAAAAGATTTCCAGCCGCTACCGCCAGCGTTGGTTCTGCAGAGCTTCGAGAATTCGCAGGGCGAATGAGCGCAGTCGGAGTTGGTAAGCCGCCGAACAGCTACAGCGCGATCCTGCAACTC
>Ga0306913_100047_pt1 | contig 62410 bp, 69 predicted proteins | sample AntDeeMetagen680_FD_190404 | JGI IMG/M metagenome (GOLD analysis project Ga0306913, IMG submission 190404) | Saline lake microbial communities from Deep Lake, Antarctica - Metagenome #680 (v2) (version 2) | ecosystem: Environmental > Aquatic > Non-marine Saline and Alkaline > Saline | place...
CGACAGCGACAGCTCTCCGTCGATCCGTCCGTAATTCTCTCGTCGAGACCGTCAGTACAACCGCTTCGACACAGAACTCAGGCCGCAGAAACAGCTAGCCGAGGATGCTTTGTGAGGTACTGAGGCTCTGAGTAACCGCCGAAAACCGAACTCCGACCGGAGACGACGCCGGGCTTCAGTGGGGTCGATTTCCCATACACCGACGTACTCGGGAGCCGGTGGCGGGAGCACGCTGAAATGCCGCGGCATGGCGGCATCCGGAACCGCTGCCAACAGCTGGCCCGCGAGGAGTCGAACCCGGTAGATCCCGAACCGCGAGGCTGCCATCCAGCCAATCAGCAGGCTCGCCACGAGGGTCGCAAGCCGTCGGCCGTTCATGAATCGGGCAGCGGTTGTTCGTAGCTCGCGTAGGCTTCATCATCCTCCCAGAGCCGGACGCGGATTCGATCCGGATTAGTTGGAGTCGCACGCTCGACGATCCGTTCGCAGACGATTCGAGAGAAGTGTTCGACGCTCGGGTTCAGCCCCTCGAAGGCTGGCTGGTCGTTGAGCGTCGTGTCGGCGTAGGTCTTGACGACCCCGTCGAGGGCGGCGTTGATCGCGTCGATGTCGACCAGATAGCCGTACTCGTCGAGCGAGTCGCCCTCGAACTCCACAACCGCGGTAAACTGATGGGAGTGCAGTTCACCTTCGGGACCCGGATCCGGCACCGTCAGAAAGTGCTGGGCAATGAACGGTCGCCGAACCGAAACCGTGTACATACCCCTAGGTGGGGCCGTCGTAGCTAAAGAGTGTCCCCACCATCCCGTCGGTCGAGGCCGCCAGCGCATCGTAGGCCGCCGCTGCCTCGGCGAGCGGGTAGCGGTCGGTGAGCAGCTCCCCGAGGTCGCGCTCGCGGAGCTGTTGCCACGCCAGTTCCATCCGTCGTTCGCGGTCCCACCGACCGCGGAGCGAGGGGTCGATCGTGCTGACCTGACTGCTTGTTAGGGAGATCCGACTGCGGTGGAATCGGCCGCCGAGATCGAGTTCGGTCGGTTTGGTGCCGTACCACGAGCCGACGACGATCCGGCCGTCGTAGCCGGTCGCCGAGACGGCTGCATCCAGCGCCTCGGGGTTACCCGAGAGTTCGTATGTCAGATCAGCACCGGCTGGCTCGCCCGCTGTCGGTGGGGTGTCGGCCGATTGCTCGCCGGGCAGTGTCAGTGCCTCTCCGAGTTCGGCGGGGTGGACGCTGTCGGTCGCCCCGAGTTCCCGCGACCGTGCGCGGCGGTCGGCGCTGTAGTCAACGGTCACGAGCTGCTGTAGTGGGAACTGGGCGAGCACCGCGGTCGTTACAAGCCCGATCAACCCCTGTCCGAAGACGACCGCCCGCTCGCCCAGTTTGGGTTCGCCGTCCTGGACCAGCGTCACCGCCGTCTCGACGGTCGGCAGCAGCGTCGCTTGCTCGGCGGAGAGCCCCTCGGGAACCGGATGAAGCTCGTCGACGGTCGCACAGAAATGGCTCTCATGGGGATGGAAGGCGAAGACGCGCCGTCCCAGCCAGTCGGCGTCGACCTCGTCGCCAACTCCCTCGACGACGCCGACTGCGGCGTATCCGTATTTAAGCGGGTAGGACAGCGAGCCCGACAGCGCATCGAGATTTGGATCGGCAGCCAGGTCGCCCGGAACGTTGCCGTTGTAAACCAGCAGTTCGGTGCCGGGGCTGATCGCCGACAGCTCCGTTCGGATCAGCAGTTGGTCGGCGGCGGGCTCGGGGATCGGCTCCTCGCGGAGCTCGACCTCGCCGGGGGCGACGAAGTAGAGGGAGCGTCGAGTCATGTGAGGGTGTGAATCTTAGTCGTCGCTGGCCGGAACGTGGGGCTGTGCGAACTCGACGGTCGTCCCCTCGTAGCGGCAGTCTTCGAGGGCGTGTTTGGCGGCGATTCCGGCCTCGTGGGCCGTTTGTCCGCGGCCGACACCGACCTTGAGATCGACACCAGCATCCTCGGCGACGTGGTCGAGAGCGTCCTGATAGGCCCCCTCTGAGAGTTCGGGAAGGACCGCGATGATGTTGTCGCCGCCGACGAAAAACGACAGCCCGCCGTGGGCCGTCCGGAGGTACTCCATCAGCGAGGCGTAGCTCCGCTCGATGTGAATAAAGGAGTCGAACTCGTTGAGCTGGTCGGTGTACTTGCCGGTCGCGTCGTTGACGTCGAAGTGAGCGATATGGACCGGCTCCGGTCCCGTCTCGCTCGGATCCAGGAACGTTCCGGCGAGGACTTCGGTTCGCTCCTCGTCTTGGGCGCTGCCGGCGGCCTGGAGGCGCTCGGTCGCGCCGTCGAGGGCCGCCGCCGGTGTGTCGGCAACGTCGACGCCGAGGCTGATCGTCACCGGATATCGGTTGCCGATGGTCTCCTGGAGGGTGGCGTGGGCCGGGCGGTCGATTCCGTTTGTGACCGCGATCATGTTGTCGAACCGCGTGAAGAAAACGTAGCCGCCGCGGCTCCCGATGAACTGGGCGACATCCGCGAACAGCCGCGACTGAAGCGTCTGGAGGTCCATCTCCCGTCGCGGCTCCGGCGTCACCGTCCACGGCCCGTAGTTGTCGATCTGAACGAGCGTCAACTGAGTAATCGTCACAGTACTGTTTCCTTTGGGAGCCTACACATTGTGTCTTTCCGTTTTCCGAACGACGAGTCCCTGCTGACTCGCCACCGTCGAAGCATACCGTTCCACGCGCTGCGATTGACGAGACTCACCCGACGTGGCTGAATCGCGTCAAAACCGCGGGATTCAATTCTACGACGGCCAACGGTGTGGTATGTCGTACAACGGGATCATTTTGGATGTCGATGGCACGGTCGTCCACGGCGACGAGCCGATTCCGGGAGCCGCCGAGGGTCTCGATTCCGTCTCGCGGGCCGGGCTCGACCGGGTGTTTCTTTCGAACAATCCGACAGAGCGACCCGCAGCCTACGAATCACGGTTCGAGACGGCCGGATTCGACGTCGACCGCGAGGAGGTATTTACCGCCGGAACGATCACCACCGACTATCTCCTCAGCGAGCACGCCGACGATCGGCTGTTCGTGATCGGTGATCCTGGACTCGACAGCCAACTGCTGGCAGCCGATCTCACCCTTACCGACGACCCCGAGGCTGCCGACGCGCTGGTGGCTTCGATGGATCGGGAGTTCGGCTACCAGTCGCTTTGCGATGCGATCGTCGCCCTCGACGATGGGGTTCAGTTTATCGGAACCGATCCGGATATGCTGATCCCCCAAACGAGCTACAACATCCCCGGCACGGGAGCGATGCTCCACGCTATCGAGGGGGTGACCGACCGGGAGGTCGACGTGATCTGTGGCAAACCCTCCGAATTCGCCCGCCGGACGGTGCTTGACTTCCTCGGTTGCCTGCCCGAGGAATGTCTGGTCGTCGGCGACCGACTCAATACTGATATCGAACTCGGCGCGGCGGCGGGGATGACGACCGTGTTGGTCCGCACCGGGATCACCGACGACGAGACACTGGCCGGCTCCCCGATCACCCCCGACTACGTCCTGGACTCACTTGCCGAACTCGATGCGGTTCTCGACGGTCACGCCGACTGACCGCGCTGTTAGCAGGCGATTACTCATATATTGGAACGAGATCACCATCGACGCTCGAAACTCCTTGTGTGGTATTGTCTGACAAAGGTTTATATACACCGGCAGTAAGGGGAGTGTATGGAACCGAGTGACACACCGTACGTCTTCGGCGACGAATCGCCACAGCCACCCAGCCACGACCCCGAAGGACGGGATGTCGTCATCATCGACGGCCAGGCGATGACCTACCGGAGCTACCACCGCACTCGGCAGTAGTCGACGCGGGTATTTTTATACTGCAATCGGCTGGCTAATTAAAAAAGACGAGTGTTGGCTGCGTCGCCCGGTTAGAATGCGCCGCCGTGAACGTCGATCTCAGCGTGGAGTTCGGGTTTGAGAGCGGCGTGGACGTGACAGATGCCCTCGGCGCGGTCGACGATAGCGTCGAGTTCGTCATCCGAGAGGTCGGCCTCGACGTGGATGGTAAAGCGGACCGCCGAGAGGTCGTCACCCTCGTCGATGTCGGCCTCGGCGTCGATCTGGATCGTGCCCAGATCGTCGTGGCCTTCCTTGTTGCCGCCGACGCGGAACGCAGGCAGGAAGCAGGAGGCGTAGTCCGCGACGAGCACCGCGTTGGGGTTCGGGCCCGTCTCGTCGGTGGCGTCGATCGATAGCTCGAAGTCGCCGACCTGACTCGTGGTTGCGTAGCCTTCTTCGCTGACCGTGGTGGTTTCGATATCCGTCATGCATCTCGGTCGACGCCTGCGACCGACCTAAACGTTGCTCACTTCCGACGCAAACGAAGACAGTTCTGATTACGTATGGGTCACAGCGCGATACTGTCCGGTGTCGACTGACGGTGTGGGATCGGCCGACAGCGGACTCGTCCCCGACGAGCTACAGTTCGAACGTTTCGTCGCCCTCCAGGACATGGGTCTCTGCGGTGCTGCCCGTCGCTTTGACTTCACGAACCCAGTCGTCGATCTCGATTTCGACCGGCGGGAACGTGTCGTAATGCATCGGGAAGGCGTGGTCGACGCCGAGCCAGTCGACGGCGACGGCGGCCTGCCACGGCCCCATCGTGAAGTGGTCGCCGACCGGTACGGCGGCGGCGTCGGGTTCGAGATACGCGCCCGTGACCTCCCGCATCTCGGTCATCAGGCTGGTATCGCCCGCGTGGTAGAAGGTGGTCGATTCCTCGTCGGTCGCCTGGGTCGGCTTGGTGTCGCCGATGACGAAGCCTGCTGGCATCCCGCCCTCGTACTCGTGGCCAGTGTTGATCCCGTTGGTGTGGTCCGCACGGACCATCGTCACGAAGGCATCGCCGCACTCGACGGTGCCGCCGAGGTTCATCCCGATTGCATCCTCGAAGCCCATCTCGCTTTGCGCGTAGCTCACGATTTCAGGGGTCGCCACCAGCGTGGCGTCGCTGAACTCGGGGGCGTGGGCGATGTGGTCGGCGTGCCCGTGGGTCAACAGCAGATAGTCGGGTGTTTCGACGTCGCTGGGGTCGAGATCAGTGTGTGGATTGTCGAAAAACGGGTCGATGAGAAGGGTGGTGTCGTCGACGGTAACGTGCCAAGTGGAGTGGCCGTGCCACGTGAGTTCGACTGTCATTGTCGGTTCGTCTGTTGTGGCAGAACGCACATAAATGTGCAGTTCGGTGGCCGCGATAGTCAGCAATAGGACGGCCGAAAACGGGGTGACGGCTTACGATTCGAGGCGGTCGACCAGTTCCGAGAGCTGTTCTTTTCGTCCGTCGACGGCCTCTTGGCGGAGTGCCTCTTCGGCTTCGCTCGGACACACCAGCTCGGGGACCTCGGTCGGGACGCCGTCGTCGTCGAGAGCGACGAATGTAAAGAAGGAACTCGTGGTCGGTCGCTCCTCGCCCTCGACGGGGTTCTCGGCGCGGACGTCGACTTTCACGTCGATGCTCGTCCGGCCGACGTTGAAGACGTAGGCCTCGACGACGACGACCTCGCCGATGTCGATGGGACTGATGAAGTCGACGTGTTCCATCGAGGCGGTGACACACTGGCGGTTGGAAAACCGCATCGCTGCGATGGCCCCACAGATGTCCATCCAGTGGAGCACGACACCGCCCAGAGCCCGGCCGAGGTTGTTGGTGTCGTTCGGTAACAGCAGTTCGGTCATCTCGGTATAGGAGTCTACAAGCGTCGCTGTCTCGTCCATGGATTGTCTCGGGAGTCGACTGCGGAAAGTCCGTCGGTCGGTGGCCGGTAGGAACTGGCTACTCCGTTGTGTCCCCGGAAACTGATGTTGTCGGCGATCTGTATCGAGGTCGAAAGACGGCGGTAGGAACAGCCTACTCGTCGAACTCTTCGGAGAACGGGTCGTCCGAGACCGGTCCGTCCTCGTCGGCGCGGCTGATATCGACTTCCTCGGGCGACCGACCGGCCGCATCCAGGATCTCGTCGGAGACGGAGATCGGACATTCGACCCGGACTGCGAGCGCGATCGCGTCGCTAGGGCGGGCATCGAAGACGAACGCTTCGGGCTCGCCGTTGTCGTAGCGTTCGGCGTCGATCTTCGCATAGAAAGTGCCGTCGGCCAGATCGTCGATACGCACGCCGTCGATTGCGCCGCTGAACTCGGTGACCATCTCGACGAGTAGATCGTGTGTGAGCGGTCGCTCGAACGGTTCGCCCGAAAGCGCAAGTTGGATCGATTGGGCCTGATCGGCCGTCACGAAGATCGGGAGATACTCCTCGCGCGCCGTGAGGATGACCGCAGGGACGTTCTCGCCCTCGGGTCCGACGCCCATGCCGATCCCCGTTACCTCCGCGGAGTGGTCCATACGGTCCTTTCGGGAGACGCCTATGAATAACTGTTCCCGCCCCGGCGGCCGGTCGAGGGAATCGTCGGTTCCGACACTGGTAAACGGGATGGAACGCTATCACGCCCAATGAGCGAACCAGCGGACCCGGAACCCTCCGACGGCGAGGGACGGGTGAGCGTCGTCGGGACCGCCCACGTCTCCGAGGCCAGCGTCCGTGAGGTCGAAACACGGATCGCCGAGGACAAACCGGACATGGTGGCGGTCGAACTCGACGAGGGACGGTATCGACAGCTACAGGGCGAGGAGCCCGACGATCTCGACGCCAGCGACCTCCTGAAAGGCAATACGGTCTTTCAGTTTCTGGCCTACTGGATGCTCTCCTACGTCCAGACCCGACTCGGCGACCAGTTCGACGTCGAACCCGGCGCGGACATGATGGCCGCCATCGACGCCGCCGAGAAACACGGCAGCGGCGTCGCACTGGTCGACCGCGACATCCAGGAGACGATCCAGCGCTTCTGGGCGCGGATGACCATAACGGAAAAACTGCGGATGGTCGGCGGCCTCGCCTTCGGCGTCACCGACAGCCGCGTCGTCGGCATCATGGTCGGGCTGATCGTTGGCCTGCTCGCTGGCCCCGTCCTCGCGCTGTTCGGCGGCACCCTCGGCATCACCGAGGCGATCTATCTGCGGGCGGCCAGCGGCGCGCTGCTCGGCCTCGGGACGGCGCTTGTGGTCGATCAACTGGCTGGCCTCGCCCTCGGGGGTGACCAGCGACTCGCAACCGCAGTCGGCAGCGGCGGCGCAGTCGGCCTGTTGGCGGCCACTACCGGCCTCGCCGACGGCCTCGTCGGAAGCTACCTGGGCACGTTCACGATCACCATCGTCGGCAGCCTCGCGCTGGGGCTCGTCGGCGGGCTGCTGTTCGGCCTCGTCGCAGCCGCACTTATCGGCCTTCGGGGGTCGACCCAGCCCGAAGCCGGTGGGATGGAGGAGATGGATATCGAGGACCTGACCGACGCCGACGTGGTGACGGTGATGATGGAGGAGTTCCGCCAGTTCAGCCCCGGCGGTGCAGAAGCCCTCATCGACGAACGCGACGCCTATATCGCCCACCAACTGGTGGGACTCCGGCAGGCTGGCTACGACGTGCTGGCGGTCGTCGGCGCGGGCCACCGCGAGGGGATCGAGGGCTATCTCGCTGATCCCTCGACGCTACCGCCGATGGACTCGCTGGTCGGTGAGGAGACAGGCAGTCGGCTGCCCTGGGGCAAGATCGTCGGCATCGCGCTCTCGGTCGGCTTCGTGGCGTTTTTCGTTCTACTGGCGATGGCCGGGGTCCAGGACGGCTTCCTGCTCCGACTCTTCGGCGCGTGGTTCCTTATAAACGGAATCTTCGCGGCCGGGTTCGCAAAGTTGGCTGGTGCGCGATGGTCCTCCGCAGGTGTCGGCGGTGCAGTGGCGTGGATGACCTCGATCAACCCCGCACTGGCTCCGGGCTGGTTCACGGGCTACGTCGAACTCCGGCATCTCTCGGTGAACATCGGCGACATCTCGACGCTTAACGGCCTGCTCTCGGACGAAACGAAACCGATCGGCGAGATCCTCTCGGAGATGTTCGAGGTACCGATGTTCAAACTCATCATGGTCGTCGCGCTGACCAACGTCGGCTCCATTGTCGCCAGCGTGTTGTTCGTGAGCTACATCCTCCCGCAGTTCGGCACCGAGTTGGGTGGCGTCGACGGGATCTCGCGGCTGATGCTTGACGGCGCACGCAACAGCGCCGAACTCATCTGGAGTACCCTCACATGAGCCTCGGCTACCGGATCGCCGGCTACGAGTTCAGTCCGACGGAGGTCCGTGACCTGCTTGTCGCGTGGCTCGCACTCGGGGTCGCTTTCGCCATTTTCTTCGCCGGCGGCGGGCCAAACATCGCCACCCTGCTTGTCGTCCCCGAGCTACTCGTCGTGAGCCTGCTGACCGCCGGGGTGGCCTTCCTGCTCCACGAGGTCGCCCACAAGGTCGTGGCAGTCCACTACGGCCAGCTCGCGGAGTTCCGCGCCGACTACAGTATGCTGTTTTTGGCGATCATGTCCGCACTGATCGGCTTCATTTTCGCTGCACCGGGCGCAGTTCACCATCGGGGCTATTTAAACGCGGAGGAACACGGCCACATCGCCATCGCCGGGCCGGTGACGAACCTGCTGCTGGCGGCCGTCTTCCTGCCGATCTACGTTGGTGGACTCACGCTAGGCGTCGATATCCTCGGCACGCTCGGCCGGTTCGGCATCATTATCAATCTCTTTTTGGCCGCCTTCAACCTCGTTCCCTACGGCCCGCTCGACGGGAAGACAGTCAAACGCTGGAGCACGCCCGTCTGGCTCGGGACGTTCCTCCTGTCTGCGGTGCTGACCGTCGGTGCGATGCTGACACTCGGCCTTAGTTTCCAGTTATAGCGACGGTGCGGACACATTTGCTGCCGGAGCGCGACTCGGCCCCATGGAGAGTATCAACCCCGCGACCGGCGAGCCACTCGACGAGTACGACACACACGATGCCGACGACATCGACACCGCCCTCAGCAATGCCGAGGCTGCGTTCCACGACTGGAACCAGCAGTCGATTACCCATCGAGGGGTCTTGCTTAAAAAGACCGCCGGGCTACTCGAAGAGCGCGTCGACGAGTACGCCGAGCTGATGACCCACGAGATGGGCAAGCCAATCGAACAGGCTCGCGCGGAAGTCCGCAAATGCGCGTGGGTCTGTGAGTATTACGCCGAAACGGCCGCCGAACATCTCCAGGACGAGGTGATCGAAAGCGATCCAGACGCCCGCACACTCGTCAGCTACGAACCGCTCGGCCCGATCCTCGCCGTTATGCCGTGGAACTTCCCCTTTTGGCAGGCGTTCCGATTCATCGCACCGAATCTCGCGGCGGGCAACGTCGGCCTCCTGAAACACGCCTCGAACGTCCCCGGCTGCGCGCTGGCCATCGAAGCAGTCCTCGAAGACGCCGGGATGCCGGAGGGCGTCTTTCAGACGCTCCTGATCTCGTCGTCGGAGGTCGACGCCATCATCGAAGACGACCGCGTAGCTGGCGTCACCCTCACCGGCAGTGAAGGCGCGGGTCGCGCCGTCGGCAAGAAAGCGGGCGAGCAGCTCAAACCCTCGGTGCTCGAACTCGGCGGGAGCGACCCCTTCGTCGTCCTCGACGACGCACCGATCGAGGCGACCGCCGAGCGCGGGGCGTTTGCCCGCCTCCAGAACACGGGTCAGTCCTGTATCGCCGCCAAGCGATTCATCGTCCACGACGCGGTGTACGACGAGTTCGTTGCGGCCTTCGTCAACGAGATCGAGGCCCTCTCCGTTGGCGATCCGACCGACGAGGAAACGGATATCGGCCCGATGGCTCGTCCGGATCTACGCGAGGATCTCGACGACCAGATCGAGCGCACCCTCGATGCTGGCGCTGAACTCCTCACCGGCGGCGAGCCAATTGACGGCGAAGGAGCCTACTACCAGCCGACCGTTCTCACTGAGGTCCCATCAGACTCCGCGGCCGCAACCGAGGAAACCTTCGGCCCAGTCGCCAGTGTGACGCGCGTCAGCGACGAACAGGAGGCTATCGACGTATCGAACGACACTGACTTCGGGCTGGGAGCGAGCGTCTGGACGAGCGATCTCGATCGCGGCGAGGCCTTCGCCCGCCAGTTCGAGGCCGGACTCTGTTTCGTCAACGAACTCGTCAAATCCGATCCGCGGCTGCCGTTCGGCGGCGTCAAGAACTCCGGCTACGGCCGCGAGTTGAGTCGACACGGGATTCGAGAGTTTGTCAATGCCAAAACGATCTGGGTCCAGCATGGGCTCGGCGAGAGCGAAACGGGCGACGACTCGTATGCAGGAGTCGAGTAAACTAGCCTCCGTTCTGAAACACCTGAATCTCTGTTAAGAGCCTTCCCGACTGCTGTCGAACTCACGTAGAATATTTCGAGACAAATACTGTCGACGACAATGGCAAATAAAACAGGAAATGCTCGCGCCCAAGTGAGCCGGGAGCGGGTCGTTGTGACCCACCAGCGGAGGATGCGGTAGCCTGTGCCATCAGGTTACTCCAGCCAGCATTGATTCGGAAGAAGTCCTCGATGAGTGCGTCCGGAAACTCTTCACAGAGGGCCTCATACAGAGACAGCCCGTCCCGTCGAGCGCGGTCACAGTTCGGCTCGGGAAAGAATTCTCGGGTGAAAAACCCATACACAGCAGGGGTTTCGAACAGTCCGTCTGTGATTTCGCCGACCGAAACCGACGCGGAAGGTCCGTCTTCGAGTGCGTCGTCGTCGATACAGTCGGCGATTGGTTCTACGGCCGCTACCTCGGGGGCGGTCTCCTGCTGGCGGTCGTATGTCGAAAACCAATCAACACAGCAGTCCGGATAGCCATGCAACTGGCCCTGATACCGTTCGAAATCCCCCCGGTTGTCACTGACGACGGCGTCGATGTTTCGGCGGAGGATTTCGTCCGGTGTCGGCGCTGACTCCTCGCGGAAAAAATAGATGCGGGCTCCGTAGTCGACTGTGTCGTCTGACCGGATCCATTCCGGGATAACAAAACAGGTTTCGGGGAACTGCTGTTTGAGGTACTGCACTTCCGGGAGCTGCTGGAGGAGTTGTCGGAACGAAGCCGAAGCCGTCTCAAGATTCTCCTGGGTGAGCGACTCGAAATCGACCTGTATTCGATTGTAAAACTGGCGTGACTGGGAGACGACGGTCCGACGCTTGGCGAGTGGTCTAGGCGTCTCGACAGCATCGATAGCTTGTGTTTGACCTCGGAAATAGCTCCCATCGAGTTGAATACTTGACCCGTTTCGCTGCTGGTTAAGAACCAAATACGAATCAAGCGCTGCAAACGTGGGGAGGGCTCCAACGGTTGTCTCTGAGCGGGACATGGTTCGGTGCCACCGGTCTCTCCATCCCCACTCAGCCTCATAAAAAGCGGTCGCTGCAGGACTGACAGTGTATAGAGAGAGTCTGTTCGAATACAGTGTTATATTGGCTTGTTTGAGCAGCGCAGAAACCCGTGATCGGTACTGGAAACTGCGAACGGCCGGTCGACGGTCGAATCACCGTGTTTTTGTGTTCACTCCGCGCCCCTTGAGACATGACTGACGACGACGGATCTGCTGACGAGGAGGAACTCACCTACGCCGACTCGGGTGTCGACATCGAGGCCAGCGAGGCTGCTACCGCCGCGCTGATCGGCGCGACCGGCGACAGCGAGGGCGACTACGCCGGACTCCTGGACATCGGCGACCGCTATCTCGCACTCGCCACCGACGGCGTCGGCACCAAACTGCTGGTCGCCGAAGCCCTCGAAGATTACTCGACGATCGGCATCGACTGCATCGCGATGAATGTCAACGACCTCGTGGCCGCAGGGGTCCGACCGGTCGCCTTCGTCGACTACCTCGCAATCGACGAACCCGACGAGGAGTTCGCCGAACAGGTCGGCGAGGGACTCGCTGCCGGAGCCGAGCAGTCGGCTATCGAACTCGTCGGCGGCGAAACCGCCGTGATGCCCGACGTGATCAAAGGGTTAGATCTCGCGGGTGCGTGTGCTGGACTCGCAGCGAAGGACGCCCTGTTCGAGGGCGCAGCCGAGCCGGGCGACACGCTTGTCGGCTGGGAGTCCTCCGGCATCCACTCCAACGGACTCACGCTGGCACGGACTGCCGCAACGAAAAACCACGAGTACACCGATTCGTACCCCTACGAGGGCTACGAGACGATCGGCGAGGCCCTCCTGGAGCCGACGCGGATCTACACCCACCTACTCGATCCGATGCGCGAAGCCGGTGTCCGGGGGGCTGCCCACATCACCGGCGGCGGCTGGACCAACCTCGAACGCCTCGGCGAGAACCGCTATGTCGTCGACGAGCCGTTCGACGCCCAGCCGGTCTTCGACTTCGTACAGGCGGAGGGCAACGTCTCCGACGAGGAGATGCACACTACGTTTAATATGGGCACCGGGTTCGTCGCCGCGGTGGGCGACGAAGCGGCGGCCGAATCGCTGGCCGAGTCGACTGACGGCCGTGTGATCGGCCGCGTCGAAGACGGCGACGGCGTCTCGATTCGTGGGCTCGAACTCTAAACGGCTGGCTGCGACCGCTTCGCCGGTACCACACTGCTAGCTACGGTGGGGCGGACGGAACAACGCGGAACACGTCACACGTCGATACGGTCCCCTCTTTTATACTCGTTGGTGTGGTGATGTGTGTGATGGTCACACACGAACCGCGACTCACACGCCGCCGGGCGATGCGCATTCTTGGTGGCGCAGCGGTCCTCGGGACGACAGGAATCCAGCAGTCGATCGGGCCTGCGGCTGGCCAGCCGCGTCCACAACAGGACGGAACCGACCCGACGGAGGTAAGTCTCGTTGCCGCAGCGGGACAGGCCGAGATCGGACCGGATGCGAGCGGCGAAACGTGGCAGTACAGCGACCATTTTCCGGGGCCGGAAATTCGCCTCGACGAGGGCGAAACAGTCCGGATCGATGTCGACAATCAACTCTCGGAGGAGACGACCGTCCACTGGCACGGGATTCCCGTCCCGAACGCGATGGATGGCGTCCCGAACGTCACGCAAGAACCCATCTCAGCCGGCGAGACGTTCACCTACGAGTACGACGCCTCACCGGCAGGCACCTACGTCTACCACAGCCACGTCGGGCTTCAACTCGATACGGGGCTCTCCGGGCCACTAATCATCGAGGAAGACTCACCCCACGTCGAGTACGACCGGGAGTACACGCTCATGATCGACGATTTCCTCTTCGGTCGACCGACGCTCGACTCGATCGAGGCTCCACCCGGAGGCGGTCCTGGAGGGAGCGGTCCTGGAAATGGAGGCCCGGGCAGCGGGCCTGGAGACGGTGGCCCAGGAAACCGAGGTCCCGACGAAGGTGGTCCGGGCAGCGGTCCTGGAGGCGGTAGGGGTCCGGGAGACGGCATGGGTCCGGAAGATGGTGGGGGTCCTGGAGGCGGTCGAGGTCCCGGCGGGCCGGGGGGAGACGGTCCGGGAGGCGGCCCCGGTGACCGAGGCCCTGATGATGGCGGCCCCCCTGATGGAGATAGACGAGGGGGAAACAATCCGATGCAGGGACAACGGCCACCATACGAGGGCCTCGTCATCAACGGCCGTCTCCCATCCGATCCACCGGTGTTCGATGTCCAGGAGGGCGACCGTGTCCGTCTTCGACTTATAAAACCCAGCAGCGCGACGACCTACCGGGTCGGAATCGGTGGCCACCCGCTGATCGTCACACACGCCGATGGACGACCAGTCGACCCGATCGAGGTCGATTCACTCGAACTCAGCATGGGCGAACGGTACGACGTGATCGTCGAGGCCGACACGCCCGGCGAGTGGGCAATCGTCGCCGCGCCCGTTGTCGGGACTGAACAGCCCGCGGAGGCGAGACTCCGCTACGAGAACGCAGACGAGGAAACCGCTGACGGCCCGCAGTTCGACGGCCGGAGGCTCCAGTACCGCGATCTCAGCGCGCTTGACCCCCTCGACGTCGACGGCACGCCCGACCGTACGTTCCAGTTCACCCTCTCGGGCGGGATGATGCAGGGCGATCCCGATGCGTGGACGATCGACGGCCAGGTGTACCCCGAGGCCGATCCGTTAGCGATCAGTGAGGGCGAGCATATCCGTGTGGAGATGGTCAACCGCAGTCCGGCGATCCATCCGATGCATCTCCACGGTCACTTCTTCCAAGTGGGCGAGGCAGTCAAAGACACCGTGATGGTGCCGCCCTACGGCGGGCAGGTTTCGTTCGACTTCCGTGCAGACAACCCCGGAGACTGGCTGTTTCACTGTCACAACGTCTACCACTTGGAGCGAGGCATGGCTCGCGTGTTCGAATACGTATAGAAACCTCGTAAAAACCCACAGCGAGACTACTAGGAAAGCCGCCCGTTGGGTAGCTTAGCTCGAGGGCGTCATGCTGATGTTGAGTCCTTTCTGGATGACCTGCTGGAACGCCATCGAGCAGAGGAAGTACCAGACAATCCAGACCTGGATCGGGCCGAGAATCGCGGTGGTCCAGTCGACACTTCCGGCCAGCGGGATGACCATCGACCCGATCTCGTGGTGGGCGACGCCGCCACGGTAGCCGACGACCCAGTACATCCAGAGGAACGCCGGGATGGTGAGGAACATGATCCAGACCATCGGCCGGAACTGCTCTTTGAACATCCCGAGCTGGTCGCCCATCATCTCCATCTGCTCCTCTTGGATCTCGTCGAGGGCCTCCTCGTCGCCGCGCTCCTTCGCTGCCTCGCGGCGCTCTTTGACTTCCTCCATCTGCTCGCGGTACTGGCCCATCTTGTCCATATCCATCAGTGCGACACGCAACAGCGTCGAGTAGAGACCCGTCGCGATCGCAATAATCATGATGACGGCGTAGAACGGAAGGATGTTGAGGACCGGCGCGAGGAGGACGTCGACCGCGTTGCCGACGATATTACGGGCCGGTTCCCACGCGTAGCCGGCGAACATCGTGACCGTGATGGCGGCTGCACCCTTATCCCATTTCGACCACGTTGTGGTTTCGATCTCCTCACCGCTGTCGCTGGGCTCTTCGAGTCCTGCCCGAATCGCCTCCGGCTCCTCGATGCGGAACCCCGCATCGCCGTCGACGAGAATCTCTTTTTCGATCAGTCGCCCCCATTGGCCGCTGGTGATGCTGTCGCGCACGTCGACCCACTGGACTTCGTTGTCGGTGGCGCTGTCGAGGACCGTTTGGATCGCCGACTTCATCTCGGCGTCCGCGTTGACCATCGACCGGACTTTGCGTTCGATCCTGCTCATTACCAGCCGGTAGGCAACGGTCGGTTAAGAAGGTTGTACTCTCGGTGTCTGTTCACTCGCTGTGATAGTCAGGGTCGACGGACGAGGCTACTGGCGATCAGGCGTCGTCTGCGACGACCTCGGAGATGCGCTCGAAGACCTCGTCGGGGTGGGCTTCGCCGTCGACTTCGACGAGTTCGCCTGCCTCTCGGTAGTGTTCGATCACGGGCTCGGTGTTCTCGTAGTAGGTTTCGAGGCGGTCTTTGACGACCTCCTCGGTGTCATCGTCCCGCTGGACGAGTCGCTCCTCGACCGCTTCGTCGTCGGGCATATTGAATTCGGTGTGGTAGATGTCGCCCGTCTCGGGGTCCATCCGGCGACCGGTCAGTCGGCGGACCAGTTCGTCCTCGCCGACATCCAGGAAGATCGCTGCGGTGAGATCGGTCTGCTCGCTGAGGTATTCGGCCTGCGAGAGGTTCCGGGGGTAGCCGTCGAGGACGAAACCGTCGGCATCCGCGAGGGCGGCGTCGACGATCTCGTTGACTACGGCGTCGGGGACCAGATCGCCAGCCTCCATATACTCCCGCGGCGTCCCGTGTTCGGTCTCCATGTCCTTGTTCGCACGGAGCGCGTCGCCCGTGGTGATGTGTTCGATGTCGAACTCCTCGGCCAGCCGCTTGCTCTGTGTTCCCTTCCCTGCACCGGGTGCGCCAAGCAACAGAATTCGCTTGCTCATATGCTCTCAGTCAGCCGCCGGGGTTAAATGCTTGAAGAAATGGCTGCGATCCGACGGACAGTCACCCACGCGGAGCCGACCTTTTTGTACTCGATCTCGAATACACGCGCATGGATATCACAGCATTCGTCGACGACCTCGTCTACGAACCGACACAGACCGAGGGCCGTGGGCTGGATCTGACGGTCGACTCGATCAGCCAGGTTACCGAACCGGGCCGGGTCGACTTCGGCGGCGGCGAACTCGACGCTGCTGAGACAGAACCGATCGACACCGAAAAACGCGACTCAGAGGACGATTACGGCTGGTGGGATCTCGCTGAGGGCGCCTATCTGATCGGCTACAACGAGACGCTGTCGATCCCCGAAGGAGTTTCCCTCGTGTTCCAGACGCGCGATGCAGTTCGAGCGCGTGGCGCGTTCCATCCGACGCTTCATCTCGGAGCCGCCGAGACGCTGGGGCCGGTGCCGCTGTCGGTTGGTGCGGGCGGCATCAGGATCAAGGAAAACGCCCGGCTGTCGACGCTCCTCGCCGAATAGTATTTAAATAGAGCGAGGCTGAAACACCGCCTCTTTGATTAGGCAGTGCCTACTGCCGGTATGACCAGATTCGATGCCGACACGGAGACCGAGCGTCGTCAACTGTTTGCGGAGGCAATTACTGCCCACCGAACGCGGGAGAGCGAGTTTCTCACTATCGAGCCAGACGAACTGCCGTCGGAGTCGACCGAGGAACTCATGCCGTGGATTCAGTTCAGCGACACCACGGTCTCGATGGACTGCACCGACGAGGAGCTGGAACGGTTAAAAGGGCTACTCGATTCGTATCCCGAGTTTCGTGCCGAGAGCCTTGAAAGTCCAGAGGAGGCTGAGGGCACCCACGCCCAAATCACAGCGCGGTCGGATGCCAACCGGTTGGCGATGTTTATTGACGAGGCGTTTCAGACGGTCTACGGCTACGAGTCGACCTACACCGCGTGGGTCGTGGCGATCTGAGACACCTACGCAAGAACGGTTTGACGCATGAAATCACGGATTTTGTCAGTATAGGCTGCTGGTCGGGGGAGATTGGCGACGTGGCCTGCGTTCTCGATAATCTCGATCTCACAGTGCTGGGCGGCTGCTGCGTGAGACCCCTCATCGCGGCGCATCACAACGTCACGCTCCCCGTTAAGAATGAGTGATAGTCCTGGATAGGTCGCCAACGCGGCACGGAAATCCCGTCCTGCGAGATCGGGCCCTGCGTTGCCGAACTGCTTCGGATAGAAGCCTGAGTCGATGATTTCGTTTTTGTGCTCCTCGGTGAGATCCTGTTTGCGTACCCACTTGGCGGCCGCGTTGTCGACAAACCGGTTGACTCGCTCGCTGCGTGTCGCCAACCGAGTGATGCCGCCCGCGGCGCGCGTCAGCAGTTCCATCCCGTCGACCGGGTTGACGCTACACCCCGAAAGGACGACCCCGTCGACCCGATCCGGATGGTGGCTGACGTACTCGGTGGCCAGATAGCCACCCAGCGAGAGCCCGACGACGAGCAGTTCATCGGTCGCATGTTTGTCGACGACTGATTCAAGCAGATTGAGTGCAACATCGAACTCGAAGTCCTCGTCGGATCGCGTTCCGTGTCCAGGAAGGTCCAGCGCGATCACTTTTCGATCCGATGCCAGCGCGTCGCGTTGGGGTGCCCACATCGCCCGGGTGAAGACCGCGCCGTGGACGAAGACAACCGACGGGCCGTCGTTCGGGCCGCGGATGTCGACGCCGTCGGACTCTGCTGTCGGGTCGTTTCGTTGCTTTGTCCCCGGCGCTACCACGCCAATTTCCTTAGTATAGGGTGTGAAACGGCCGGTTTCGAGACTTTCAGGCCAGCTTATCGATTCCGGACCGGTAGCGTTCTTGTCGGTCACTGCTCAACGCACTGTATGGAGCTACCACCGGTCGGACTGGGCACCATGGGCATCGAGACACCATCGACGATCGAAACCGCACTGGAGGTCGGGTATCGACACCTCGATACCGCACAGATCTACGACAACGAGGGGATCGTCGGCGACGGGCTCGCTGCGAGTGACCTCGACCGCGAGGACGTGATCGTGGCGACGAAAGTCTGGGCGGACAGCCTCGATCCGGCGGCGGTCAGCGCCACGACAACCAGGAGTCTGAACCGCCTTGGTCTCGACAGGATCGACCTGCTGTACGTCCACCGTCCGATCGAAACCTACGACGCCGAGACGACGCTCTCGGCGTTCGATGATCTCTACGACGCCGGGACGATTGGCGCGGTCGGCCTCAGTAACTTCACCGTCGACCAACTCAGAGAGGCACGACAACACCTCGCCGCACCCATCGTCGCCCACCAAGTCGAATGTCATCCGCTCTGCTGGTCACCGGGACTGCTCGCGGACGCCCGGGAACACGACTACCAACTCGTCGCCTACTCGCCGCTGGCAGGTGGGCACGTCCGGGAGACCGACGCAGTTGTCGACATCGCCGAGGATCACGAGACGACGCCCGAAGCGGTCTCGATTGCGTGGCTACTCACAAAGCCGAACGTGGTGACGATCCCCAAGGCAAGCAGCCGCCGCCATCTCGAAGCCAATCTCGACGCCCAGCAGCCGAGGCTCACCGACGCGGAGTGTCGACGGATCGACGAGGTCGACCGAACACTCGAACTGTATCCCGAGTAAGCGGCGGGCTACTCCGAGTCTTCCCGTAGCTCACGCCGTTGGATCTTCCCCGTCGTGGTCGTCGGCAGCGAGTCGACGAACTCGATCTCCCGGGGATATTCGTACTCGGCGAGCTGCTCACGGACGAGCGCTTTTAATTCGGCTCGGAGTGCTGCCGACCCCTCCTCAGCGGGCTGGACGAAGGCTTTGATCGCCTCGCCACGGGTCTCGTCGGGAACCCCGACGACGCCAGCCTGTTCGACGGCCGGATGGTCCAGGAGCACGCTCTCGATTTCCATCGGGCCGACGCGGTAGCCACTCGTGAGGATCACGTCGTCGGCCCGCGAGACGAACCAGCAGTAGCCCTCGGCGTCCCGCCGGACGATGTCGCCGGTCAGGAACCAGCCGTCGACCTGCTTGGCGGCGGTCTTTTCCGGGAGGTTCCAGTATTCGTCGAAGAACACCCGGCGGTCGTCCGGCTTGACCGCGAGTTCGCCAGCCTCGCCCCGCGGCAGTGGATCGGTCGGCTCCGGCTCGTCGGCGTCGACGATCCGCACCTCGTAGCCCGGCAGCGGCTGGCCCATACTTTCGGGCTGAGCGTCGAACCACGTCGAACAGTTGCCGACGACGAGGTTGAGCTCGGTCTGGCCATAAAACTCGTTGACCGGCACGCCGTCGAACGTGTCGGCGGCCCACTCCAGGATTTCCGGGGTGAGTGGTTCGCCCGCCGCCGCCAGCGTTTCCAGCGAGAGATCGTAGCGATCGGCGGGGTCGTCGGCACCCATCAGCATCCGGAGGGCGGTCGGTGGCATGAACGAATGGGTGACGTCGTGGCGGGCCAAAAACTCGAAGACGGATTCGGGATCGAACTCATCGCGTGGCCACGCCATGACCGTCGCACCGTAGTGGAACCCTGCAAACAGCGTCCCGCCGAGGGCAGCTCCCCATGCCCAGTCGGCTGGTGTCCACAGCGTCGCCCCGTCGAGGCCCTGATCGAAGTAGTTGTAGGCGGCCGCCGCGCGGCCGAGCCACAGCGCGTGGCTGTGGAGCACCCCCTTCGGCGGACCGGTCGAGCCGCTGGTGTACATGATCGCCGAGGGTGTCTCGGGCGTCGACTCATATATCTCGAAGCCGGGCTCGTGGTCCGAAACGAGTTCCTCGAAGGCGTGTGCGTCCCCTGCCGCCGACCCACCGAGCTCGATCACATGGTCGAGATCGGGACACGAATCGCGGACCGCCTCAATCTCTTCTCGGACGCTTGGGTCGACCACGACCGCGCTCGCACCGCTGTCGTCGAGCCGGTATTCGAGACTCTCCGGGCCGAACAGTACGGTTAGTGGGACCGAGATCGCGCCGAGCTTCCAGTTTGCGAGGTGGGAAATCGGATTGGCGGGTTTCTGTGGCACCACCACCGCCACGCGGTCGCCCGCTTGGATACCGAGATCACGGAGCACCGCAGCGAGTCGGTCCGATCGTTCGTCGAGGTCGCCGTAGCTGTGAGTCGACACCGATCCGGAGGGGGTCTCATATATAATTGCAGGCTGATCGGGGTCGTGTTTTCGCAGCAAATCGGCTGCAGGGTTGTAGTCGTCGGGGAGCTCCCACCGAAACTGCTCGCGGGCCGTCTCCAGCGAGTCGTAGGTGGGCATGATCTGCCATCTCATACCCCGTGTTTCGGTCCGTCGACCTTGCGCCTTGCGGCAGTAGGCGGCGACTAATTACATATCAGTCCGGGCGGTCGAGTGCAATCGGGACCGACCGACCCGCGACGTCCGCGGCGAAGGCCTCGTCATCGGCCGCCAGTAGGTCGAAGGTGTCGTAGTGGATCGGCACCACGAGATCAGGGTCCATCCGCTCGGCGAGATCGGCCGCCGCGTGGCGGTCCATCACCACACTACCGCCGATATTGGCCAACAACAGCGAGACCTCCAGTTCGGCGAAGCCGTCGAGGGTGTCGGTGTCGCCGGGCCAGAAGACAGTCGTTCCGTCGACCGCGAGCCGGAAGCTACAGCCTTCTCCCTCGGGGTGGGGTACGTTCCCTTCGGCGTCCGCACAGGGGCCGTCGGGCCGGTTGTACGCCGGGAGCGTCCAGCAGTCGACTGTCGTCTCGCCCGCGTCGCTGTCGAGATCGACCGTCAGATAGTCGTCGTCGCTACACCGGACGACCTCGTAAGAGAGTTCCTCGACCGGCGTCACCTCGCGGTCGATCCGGCTGGCGTCGACGCCCTCGAAGACAACCACCGTTGCATCCGGGCGTGCGACGCGCTCGATCCCGTCCGAATCGTAGTGGTGGTCGTGAGTGACGACGATGAGGTGGCCGTCCTTCGGGTACTGGCCCTCCAGGACGCCGTACCGGCCCGGGTCGGTGTAGACGACGGTGCCGGTGGTTGATTCGAGCCGCGCGGTCGCATACCCGAGCCAGTCGACTGAGAGGTTGCGGTGTCGAACGGTCATGGCTCAGCTACCACCAGCGAGGGGTTTGTAGCTGACTATCCGCCTACTGCGTCTCGGCGAGCTGTTCGATCCGGTCGACCGTCTCCGCGTCGGCGGGCGATTTGTCCGCCCGGACCGCGACGAACCGCGGGAACCGCAGCGCGTAGCCCGACGAGTAGGTCGGCGACGGCTGGATCTCCTCGTAGCCGACCTCGAAGACGACCGACGGCTGGATGTCGACGGTCTGGCCCGACTCGGCGGTGATGTGGGGCTCCAGGAGACCCGTCAACTCGGCCAGTTGCTCGTCGGTAATCCCCGTGGCGACCTTGCCGATCGTCCGGTAGCTGTCGGTCTCGGGCTCTCTGACCGAGAGCAGAAACGTCCCGAGGAAGCTCGCCCGCCGCCCCTCACCCCACTCCGCACCCGTGACCACGAGATCGACCGTCTCCACATCGGGTTTCCGTTTGAGCCAGTTTTGGCCCCGGTCGCCCGGCAAGTAGGTCGACTCCGGGTTTTTCAGCATGATTCCCTCATGGCCCGCTTCGAGTGCCTCGGCCTCGAAGCCCGCGAGTTCGTCGGGGTCGTCGGACAGCAGGAGTTCAGCGACCGCCTCGTCGGTCTCGCCGTTTTTAAATACGTTTTCGAGGTGACGGTGGCGCTCGACGAGCGGTTTTGTAAGTAGGCCCTCACTACCGACACGGAGACAGTCGAAGGCGTGGAGTCGAAGCGTGACTTCCTCGCGCATCCGCTCGATGTCGTGTTTTCGGCGGAACCGCCGGAGGACGTGCTGGAACGGCAGCGGGTCGCCCGCGTCGTCGACGGCAACGACCTCGCCATCCAGGATACACGAGTCGGTTACCGACTGCCTCACAAAACCGACGACATCGGGCAGCGCCGCGGTTACGTCGTCCATGTTGCGTGAGTAGATGGAGATCTCGGCGATCTCGCTTCCCTCGACCTCCTGGACGTGAATCTGGACCCGTGCGCCGTCGAACTTGATTTCGGCGGCGGCTTTGCCCCACGAATCGAGCGCCTCAGCGGCGGTCCCGGCCTGAGCGAGCATCGACTGGACCGGTCGGCCGAGTTCGAGTTCAAGACTGTCGAGACCTGCTTGGCCTTCGTCGCGGGCAACGGCTGCCACCTCACCGTAATCGTTGGTGACCTGTAAGGCGCGGCTGACGGTCTCGGTCGGCTGGTCGAAGGCTTCCGCGATGGCATCCCGGACGGTCCCCTCGCCGACGCCGATCCGCATTTCGCCGAGGACGAGCCGGGCGAGGTAGCGAGCTTCGAGCGGCGAGCACTGGCGGAACAGCCCGAACAGCAGGTCGACTTTTCGGTCTTGGCTGCCGGAGCCGTCGGCGTCGGCCAGCGTTCGGAGTTCGTTGTCGACTTCGTCGACAGTCACCCCGGCGGTCCCGCCACTGCTTCCGAAGACGGCCAACCCCTGCTGGTCGCCGAACTCGTAGTGCTCGGCGACAGCGCCGATCTCTCCTTGGTCAGCGAGCCGGGCCTCGACATCGTCGGCCGAGACGTTCGGCCCTGCAGCCCGCGCGATGGCGGTATAACAGAGCGACGGCCCGATATCGAGGGTGGTCGAGGACCACGCCGGGAACACCCGTCCCTGAACGAAGCGGGCGACGATGGGAAGCTCCGCGTCGGCGGCCCCAAACAGGGCTGCAACCCCCTGCATCGTCTCGATATCGCCCGCCTCAGCCTCGATCACGTCGACTCGCTCGGCAAACGCCTCAAACTCCATTGGCCGCGATAGCCAGCCGAGGGTCCTAAATTCGGCGATCCGACCCCGGTCCGTTGTGTATTCAGCCCAATCACAAATTGGATTTATGCGTCGTGTTGTCGACTGTCACGTATGGCCGAGAAAACCGTCCACGAGAGCGAACTCGACAGATCCAGCGTCGCCGAGAGCCTGCGGTCGCTCGCCGACGAGTTCGAGTCCAACGAGGATGTCCATGTGCGGGTGGGAAACAAGTCGATCAGGCTCCAGCCACCTGAGACCGTCAGCTACGAGGTCAGCGTCCACGAGACCGCTTCCTTACTCCGGAGTAGTCGGGAGACGATCACGGTCACCCTCGACTGGAAGAGCCGCTAGCGGGCCGTCCAAGCTAGGTGGGTTCAAGAGGCTCGAAACGAGAGTAGGGCCAACCGATGACCAAGTCCGAGTTGGCGACGTCCGTGAGAGACGTGCTTGCGGTCGATACGGAGGCGTACAACACCGAAGCGGCAGCCGATGCCGACTTCGTGCTCTCGGAGCTGGATTCCGGAACGTTCGACAACCACCAGTCGATCCTCGGGCTCGAATACGAGTTCTATGCGGTCTCCGAGGACCGCTGGCACACCGCCAAAGAAAACGAGTTCGCTCTCGCCCGCGTGCCGCGCCGCCTCCTGGAGTTGATCGGCTTCGAGAAGGAACTCGGCCTCCACAACGCCGAGATGACCGCCAGCCCCCAGCCGTTCAACAGCTACGGGCTCGAAGCGATCGAAGCCGAGGTCCGGGGACGACTGGAGGCGGCCCTCGACTGTAGCCGCGCCGAGGGGCTTCGACTGGTCAGCGATGCCATGTGGACGATCCCGCCGACCGGCGAGACCGCCCGCGGCTACCTCACCGACAGCATCGAGGACGGCGGTGTCCGGATCGCAACCAACATGAGCGACGCCGTGCGCTATCACGCGATGGCCAACAGCGGCAGCGGCGCGTTTCGCGTCGACGCGCCGGGCGTCGACCTCGAAGCCGAGACGGTGATGCCCGAGAGCCTGATTACCTCGATCCAGCCCCACTATCAGGTCCAGCAGGCGATGGATCTCCCCCGCTACTTCAACTATGCTGTCCGACTCGCCGGTCCCCTGCTTGCTCTGGGTGTCAATGCTCCCTTCTTCCCGCCGGACTGCTACGAGGAGGACCTCGACCCCGAGTGGCTCCTCGAAAACGGGTGGCAGGAAAATCGGATCGCCGTCTTCGAATCCGTGCTCAACAGCGTCACCGAGACCGACAAAGTTCGGTTCCCGAACGATCTCGACAGCATCCAGGAGGCCGTCGATCGGGTCGTAAACGACGAGACGATGATCCCGATGCCGGTCGACGGGGACGGCGAGTTCCACGACAACTTCGCGACCCTCCGGCGAAAACACGGCACCTACTGGCGGTGGGTCCGGCCGGTCTTCGACGGGCCGACGCGCTCGCAAGCCAATGCGCGCATCGAGTTCCGCCCCCTTCCTGCCCAGCCCACCGTCCGGGACTCGATGGCGCTCACCGTTGCCTTTGCGGGTGCGATGGAGGGCCTGACCCGCACTGAACACCCGGTCGTCGACCTACCGTGGGAGACCGCCCGCGACAATTTCTATGCGGCGATGCGGGACGGTCTTGCAGCCGACATCACGTGGCTCACCGGCGACGGCTCGGAGACGATGGACCTCGAACTCGCGTTGACCGACCTGCTGGAACACGCCGCCGAGGGGCTCCGGGCGGTCGGGCTGGACCGGGAGGCTGTCGACCGCTACCTCCAGCCGCTCCAGTGGCGGATCGAAACCGGCGTGACGCCCGCTGGCTGGAAGCGCGAGCAGGTCCGCCAGCGGCTCGATAGCGGCGACTCGCTGGCCGAGGCGATCCAGTCGACCCAGCGGTTGTATATCGAAAACCAGGCAGCCACGCTGGTCGACGGCGAGTTCAGCGACTGGTAAACCCACACTCAATGAGACGGACCCGGTGAGGGAGGCAGCAACCCGTTTATTCAACGTATTAATTCTAACAAAACAAAATAGATTTATACGGGTAAGTATGGTATCACACAACACATGTACCGTGACATACAGCGACGTGACGTGGTGAGAGGACTCGGTATCGCCGGGGTGGCGGGACTGGCTGGCTGTACCGGCAACGAATCGACCGATGACGGCTCCGGAAACGGCGCGGGCGGCGGCGTGCCGGATGCGGTGATGATCGTCGGCTTCCCGGAATCAGGCGTGCAGTTGTTCCGCGACTACTACTCGGAGTTCGCCAGCGACACGCCCGATCTCGACATCATTGTCCCCGACGGGTTGATGGATGCCGATCTGCCCGGCGAGGTCGACAACGACATGAACAACGTCATTGGGACCCAACCCTCGGCGGGCGGCCCCGGTGCGGACTTTTTCACCAGCGAGTATCAGGCCGCCTACGGCGAGGAACCCGGCGTGTTCACCGCCCAGGCCTACGACGCGATGGCGATCAACGTGCTGGCGGCGGTCGCCGCCGGCGAGAACACCGGTAGCGCGATCCGCGACCGGATTCGGACGGTCGCCAATCCCGGCGGCGAGGAGTTCGGCCCCGAGACGCTGGTCGACGCCGTCGAAACCGTCGCCGGCGGCGATCCGGTCCACTACGTTGGAGCCTCTTCGAGCGCCAACTTCGATGTCAACGGCGACATCGTCACCGCGGCCTACGACATCCGCGACTTCCAGGACGGTGCGCTGGAGACGATCGATACCGTCGAGTTCGGCACCGGACTCACCGAGGAAGACAACAACGCGGTCGCCGAATCGCCGGTCGGCGTCGACTCCTTCGAGGCGATGGTCGGCGTGCTGATGCCCGAGACGGGTGATCTCGGCCCGCTTGGCGGCCCGATTCGGGACGGTGCGCTGCTGGCGGCCGACCAGATCAACAGCGCCGACATCAACGTCACCGTCGACACACAGGTCGAGGACACCCAGACCAACCCGCAAGCGGGGATTTCGGGGGCCAACGCGCTGGTCAATGCCGGCTACAGCGCGGTCGTCGGCCCCGCGGCCTCGAACGTCAACCTGCAGGTGGCCGATCAGGTGTTAATCCCCAACGGCGTCGTCGGCATCTCGCCGTCGTCTACCGATCCGGACGTGACCGATCTCGACGACGACGGCTACATCTTCCGAACCTGCCCCTCGGACGTCCTCCAAGGGCCGGCGCTGGCGGAACTCGCCCGCGGCGAGTACGTCGAGGCCGAGAGCTCGGGAACGCTCTACCTCAACGACGCCTACGGACAGGCGCTCGAAGAACAGTACGTCACCAACTTCGAGGACGGCGGCGGCTCGATCGGCCAGCGTGTCTCCTTCGAGCCCGAGCAGGCCTCCTACTCCAGCCAGTGGAGCACCGTCCTGAACCAGTAGCGTAGCGGCCTCTTTTTGGAAAACCGGGCTCGTGCGGCGGTCAGATCGCTAACGGCCGTCTCCGGCGGCCGATTACCCGCCGAGGAAGTCCTGCCGGACCTGTTCGTCGCCCAGCAGCGTCTCCCCGCGGTCGGTGTAGCGGTTCTCGCCGTCGACCAGTACATACCCGCGGTCACAGCGTCGGAGGGCCTCTTTGGCGTTCTGTTCGACCATCAGGATCGCCGTTCCCGACTCGTTGATCCGGTCGATGCGGTCGAACATGTCGTCGACGAGGTCGGGCGCCAATCCCGCCGAGGGCTCGTCGAGCAACAGCAGATCGGGGTCGAGCATCAGGGTCCGACCCATGGCGACCATCTGTCGCTGGCCGCCCGAGAGGTTCCCGGCCTTCTGGTCGCGCCGCTCCCGGAGGATCGGGAACCGGTCGTAGACGGCTTCGAGTCGGTCTTCGGGGACGGAATCGAGTATGTAGGCCCCCATTTCGAGGTTCTCCTCGACGCTGAGCCCCGGAAACACGTTGTCGGTCTGGGGGACGAAACCGATCCCCTTGTGGATGATCTCCTCCGGTGGCGTGGCCTGAATCTGCTGGTCGCCGAACTCGATGGTACCGTCCATGTAGGTCGTCAGCCCGAAGACCGTCTTCATCACCGTCGACTTCCCCGCGCCGTTGGGGCCGACGATGGTGACGTACTCGCCGTCGGCCACGTCGAGGTCGACGTCGGTGAGGATCTGGAGGTCGCCGTAGCCCGCGTCGAGTCCGCGGATGCGGAGCATCGCCTCATCGTCGATAGTGTGGTCGGTGTTGGCGGTCGACGCCGTCGACTCGCCGGTAGCGTCGTTTGCACCGGCAACTGCTGGATCGCCGCTCATAGGTCCTCCCCGAGATAAGCTTCGATGACGCGGTCGTTGGTTCTGATCTCCTCCGCGCCGCCTTCGGCGAGGACCTGTCCCTGATGCATGACGATGATGTGTTCGCAGTGGTTCATGATCACGTCCATGTCGTGTTCGACCAGCAGGAAGGTGTACCCCTCCGCCCGGAGGTCGTCGATCCGGGCCAGCAGTTTCTCTTCGAGGGTGGGGTTGACCCCCGCCAGCGGCTCGTCGAGCAACACCACCTCGGGGTCGGTCATCAGCGCACGGGCCATCTCCAGGAGCTTCCGCTGGCCGCCCGAGAGGCTCCCCGCGTACTCGGTTGCGAGGTGGTCGATCTCGAAGAACTCCAGGGTCTCCCAGGCCCGCTCGCGGAGCTGTTCTTCTTGTTCGACCACACCTCCGCGGAGCCCCGGCAGCACCGACCGGAGCGCCGACTCACCCTGTTGGCCTTTCGGGGCCAACATGAGGTTCTCCAGGACCGTCATCTCCGGCAGTTCGCGGGCGATCTGGAACGTTCGGACCAGGCCACGCTGGGCGATCTCGTAGGGCGCGAGCCCCGTGATCGCCTCGCCGTTGAGGTAGACGTCCCCCGCCGTCGGCTCGTGGACGCCCGTGATGCAGTTGAACGTCGTCGACTTTCCCGCGCCGTTGGGGCCGATCAACCCCGTCAGGCTTCCGGATTCGACCTCGAATGAGACCCCGTCGACGGCCGTGATGCCGCCGAACTCCTTCCGGAGGCCGTCGACCCGCAGCGGGAGTCCGGACGGCGTCTGCTGGGCGGCCTGCTCGACCGATGAATCCGCCGTCTCGGCCTCCGCGTCGGTTGCTGGCTCACTCATCGCGCTCACCTCCCTCACGGCGTGTGAGGTCGACGGCCGCAGCGGTCTCGATCCGGTCGCCGAGCAGCCCTTGGGGTCGACGGTGCATGATGAAGATGAGGACCATCCCCAGCAGGACGAACTGGAGCGGCGCGATGTTGTCGGTGGCGTACGCCAGCAGGCCGACCGGATCGGCCGCCGCGACCGCGTCGCCGAACGTCGGCGGCGTCGGCGCGTCGATGGTATCCCGGAGCACTGCTCCAACACGTCGGGGGCCCTCGAACAGCACCGCCGCGAAGACGATGCCGCCGAGGACGCTCCCGGTGTTCGAGCCCGAGCCGCCGATGATGACGGCAACGAAGATGTAGAAGGTGAGGATCGGCTCGAACTGCGGCGACGGCGAGACGTTGCCCTGGCTACCGAACCAGAGGATGCCCGCCAGCCCCATCAGCGCACAGCCGATCATGAACACCTTGATCTTGATGAGGTCGACGTTCTTACCGAGCGAGTCGGCGACGAGTTCGTCCTCGCGGATCGCCTTCAGCATCCGGCCGAACGGCGACCGCCCGAGCCGTTCGAGCAGCACGTAGAAGGCGACCACGAACACCGCCAGCACGATGATATACCCCCAGCCGATGAGGATGTTGTTCGAGATGCCGAGCCCGCCCTCGCCGAGCGTGCCGAAGACGGCCGCTCCGAGAGCGGTCGGATCGCCCGCCCGTCCGTCGACGAGGAACAGCCCGCGGACCGGGTTCTGGGGCATCCCCATCCCCCGGCCGCCGCCGGTACCGACGCCCAGCGTCTCGCGGAGCGCGGTGTCGAAGGTACTCGACTGGAGGGCCAGCCGGATGATCTCGGAGATGCCGAGGGTGACGATGGCGAAGTAGTCCGCCCGGAGCCGGAGCGCCGGGAGCGCGGCCACCAGCCCGAACAGGGATGCCATCGCCATCCCGGCGACGATGCCGACCGGCAGCGGGAGGCCGAACCCCGGCGGGCCGAAGGCTGGGTCCGGCGAGCGCACGACGATTCCCATAGTGTAGACGGCGACGGCCATGAACCCCGCAACGCCGATATTGAACAGGCCGGTGTACCCCCAGTGGAGGTTGAGCGCCAGCGCCGACAGCGCATACACCAACCCTAGGAACGTCAGCGTCCGCAGCAGTCCGACGACGCTGTTGAGCCCGTCGGTGAACGTCAGGAGCGTCGCACCGATATAAATCAGCCCGAGCGTGAGGACGACGAGCCCGAAGTCGCTCCGCTTGGCGGCCGCGAGGACCGCCGCCAGCGCGCTGTCTGGACTCGACTCCGGAATCGTGTCGTCCGGCGCGGTGGCGTCGCTCATGCGGTCGACACCCCTCCGAACAGCCCCTCAGGGCGAAGCAAGAGGACGAGAATCATCACCGCGAACGCCGCCGCGGAGTTGAAATCCGACGAGATCCAGACCGTCGAGGTGGTAAAGACCAGTCCGATGACGAGGCCGCCGGCGATCGCCCCGTAGATCGAGCCGATGCCACCGAGGATGACCGCCGCGAAAATAAGCAGCAAGAGGCTCCAGCCGAAGTCGAACTGGATCGTCCCCCGCAGCAGGACATAGAGGTAGCCCGAAGCCCCCGCGAGGCCGCCGCCGAGGATCCATGTCGCGGCGACGACGCGCTCGGCCGGGATGCCGGTGATCAGCGCCAGATCCTTGTTGTCGGCCATCGCCCGCATCGCCGTCCCGAGTTTGGTTCGTTGGAGGGTGTAGTGCATCGCCACCATGAGCGCGATAGCGGCGACCGCGATAGTCAGCTGATGGGCGGTCACCGAGACCCCCAGCGGGGCCGCGATGGTGTCACCGTCGATACTGGCGGTGATTCCCCGGCGGTCGGCCCCATAGACGAACTGGATGAGGTACCGGACGACGAGGGCGACGCCGACCGAGGTGATCAGCAGGGCGATGCTCCCTCGATCGCGCATCGGTTTATAAAAGGCGCGGTCGACCGCCAGCGAGACCAGCGCCGTGATAACGAACGCCGCGAGCAGCCCGGCGATGATCGCGCCGGGCGTCGACAGCACGTGCGCCCCGATCGCGCCGGGGGTAACGTCGCCCGCATCCCTGACGGTCACCAGCGCGCCGAGCGGCTGGCTACCGGCGGCGGCGATCAGGAAAGCGACTCCCCAGCCGGTGAACGCGCCGGTCGAGACGAGATCTCCGTGGGAGAAGTTGGCGAAGTTCAGAATGCTGTAGGTCATCGAGAGGCCGATCCCCGCCAACCCGATCACCAGCCCGATCACCAGCCCGTTCCAGAGGTTCGATCCCAGCCGGGCGACCGACAGACTCCCTCCGAGGGGGCCGAGCCGGAGGCCAGCGAGTTTTGCGAGCAGGTCGACACACAACAGTAGCCCGATTGCCACGACGACGGCCAGTCCGGGCCGTTCCCGAAGGGCCGCCAGCGATGGTAGATCAATTGATCCCATATACACGACTCGTTGACTGTGTGGTTGTCGTGCAGTAGATAAAGGTTTGTGCTCCGGTGACACGGCTCGCACGATCACGGAGGGGAACGACACAGCTGTCGCTTGACGGCTCGAAAACGGAAAACGCGGATAACGCGAGTGTTGCCTAAATCATCTCGTCGACGTCATCGTAGCGGGTGACGTCGACGCCGTCTTCGGTGACGACCGCGACGTTGATCCCGTTACCCGACGCGAGGTCGCGTTCGATCGCCGTCTTGATCGCGTTGCCAGCGATGGTCTCGGCCTCGTCGAGCGACAGTCCCTCCTCGTACTGCTGTTCGAGCACACCGAGGGCGAACTGGCTGCCCGAGCCAGTGACGGTGTAGTCCTCTTCGGTCGTCCCACCGAGGGCGTCGATGGAGTAGATGTGGCTACCCTCCTCGTCTACGCCGCCGAGGATCGGGCTGACGATCAGGAAGGCACCCGATCGGAGGAAGTTGCCCGTGAGCGTCGAGAGGGCCTGCATGCTCATGTCCTCGCCGCGGCGGGCTTCGTAGAGTCGGACCTCCGCTTTCAGCGAGGAGATCAGGTTCTGAGCCGCTGAGACCGACCCGGCGATGGTGAGCGCACCCGTCGGGTGGATCTCTTCGACCTTCTGGACGTCCTTGCTGGAGACCATATAGCCCATGCTCGCGCGCATATCGGTCGCCAGCACGACGCCGTCTTCGGTTTTGAGGCCGACGGTGGTCGTCCCGGTTTTCATCGTCGCGTCCTCGGTGTCACCCGCGCTGTGCTGTCCGTTCTGACCGGAGAAGTCGCCGATTTCCGGTCCGAAGACGTTCGCGTTGTTGGCTTCGAGTTGACCCAACTCGTCAGGAGAACCGCCTGTCGGAGTTCGCATTGTCTACCGTTACGCTGGAGCGGTGATAAATGCAACCCTTCGGCAACCCTCGCCGCTACTCACTCGGGGAACTACAAGACGGTCGTCTCAGTCGGTGACGAGGCAGTAAAGATGAAAACAGCCAACAAAACGAGGGATCGGTTGGCGCTACTCGGTTTCGTAGTCGCCGCCGTACTTGATGAAGAAGAAGGCGAACGAGAGCGTCGACACCATCGCGAAGAAGGTCGCGATGCCGAGGGTTTTGGCGCTGTTGGGGATCTGTGGCGCGCCGCCACCGCCGCCACCGCCGCCGGTCTCGACGGTCGGGACGTCGTCGCCGACGGCGACCGCACCCAGCATCCCCAGCGAGGCGTGTGGGTTACACTGGTAGTTGGTAATGCCTGCGTACTCCTCGGTAAACTCGAACTCGAAGGTAAAACCCGCTTCACCGGTGAGTTGGCTTGAGAATTCGGCTGGCCCGTCGACGCTTTCGACGTTGTGGTCGCCGCCCTCGCCGGTCCACTCCCAGATCACCGTCGTTCCTGGATCGACCCAGAGGCCCGCGGGGCTGAACGCGAGGTTCCCGCCGTTGCCGCTCGCGCCGACCTCGACGGTGACCTCGCTTTCGCCGCGGAGGTCCTCGGTGCCGCCGTCGACGTCTGTGACGTCACCGAAATCAGGCATTTCGCTCTGTGCTGCGGCGGTGCCAGTAGTGGCAGTCGCGGCGCCTGCCGCGGCGGTCGCTCCGGCCGAGGCCCGGAGGAATCCACGCCGAGAGACTACGTTGTCGCTCATACCATCTGGTTTGTCATCGCCCGTAGTGAATACTTTGGTTCGCAGCCGCGGGATGCCGGGCTGTCGGCACGATCAGGGTGTGTTGTCGTTCCGGAACGTTTTTGGCCGCTTTAGCGCCACCATCCTGTATGACAGATATCGAGGCCGAACTCCGCGAACAGTTCACCGACGCGTTTGCCGACGCTGAGTTTCCGGTGACGAGCCAGATGGATCTGGTCCCGGCGCTGCCAGATGGCCCCGGCACGACGTTCTCAGCCGGAGACCGGACGCTGTCGGCGATGGAACTCGCCTCGAAGCTCGGTGGTCACCAGGACTTCCCTTACGAGGACACCGAGAGCCTCGTCGAGGACGTGATCGCGGGTCTCAAGGCCGAAGACGTGATCTGACGACGGCTCCCGAGAGTTTCTTTACGCCTCGTCTCCAACCACGACCGTGCCCATCGAGCTGCTGAACGAACTTCCGACGTGGCTGCTGTTAGGTGTCGGCCTCGGGGCAGTCGCCTCGGCCGCCGTCGGCACTGTCTTTTATTTCGGCGACCGACTCTTTCCGCCGATCGACCGCAGCGGCCAGCAGGGGTACGTCGACGGGAACTTGCGCCGCCACGCCGAGATCCGATCCTATCTCACCGCCATCGACGAGCGGTTCGTCGAGAACGCCGACCTCGATGGCTTCACGGCTGCGTTCTATCTCCCCGGCCGCGACGTTGCGATCACCTTCGACCCGCGGGTGTTTTTTGGCCTCGAATCGGCCGCGACCTACGTCGTGCTCTGCGAGGACGAGATGCCGGTCGCCAACCTCGGCCGCCGGCTTCCCTTCGAGGTCGACGAGCCCGAGCGTGATGCAGGTCGGAGTCGACGGACTGCCGACCGGTCGGTGACGAGCGCGTTCCAGGACCTCGGCCTCGACGCCGGAGCCTCCCAGGACGAAGTGCGGAGCGCCTACCGCTCGCAGGTCAAGGAGGTCCACCCCGACCGCGGCGGCACCGAAGCCGAGTTCATGGAGCTTCGGGAGGCGTATACGACGGCCAAAGAGTACGCTGACTGAGCCGCAGATCGGGTAAGTGTAACAACTGTCAGTAGCTGTTCCGTGGCCGAGAAAGTCTGTCAGTTCTAATCGGGAGTGTTGGTTTGATCGGTGAGTTCGGTGCCAGTGATTTCGAACCGTACGCCGCCCTGTTGGCTGTCGGCGAGATCGATCTCCCAGCCGTGTGCGTTCACGATCCGTTTGATGATCGCCAATCCGAACCCGGTCCCCTGTTCGTTCGTCGTGAATCCCGTCTCGAAGATCTGGTCCTGCTTGCCGTCCGGGATGGGGTCCCCGTCGTTTTCGACGTAGAACCCCGTTCCGTCCTCTAGGAGGCCGACGCTGATGGTCACGGCGTCGCCACCGTGTTCGATGGCATCACCAGAACTCGAAGAGTTCTGGTTGCCTGTCGAGCCATGCTCGACAGCATTCCGAAAGAGGTTCTCGAAGACTTGGCCCAACCGAATCTCGTCGGCCTGAATCCGGACGTTCGTCTCGGCCTGTAGCGATGCGTTCTTTTGGTCGATGTTGTTCCAACTCGACAGCACGAGTTTGTCGAGCGACACCGATTTGGTTTCAGTGACTTCCTGACCCTCTCGGGCGAGGACGAGCAGTTCACTGATCAGCGTCTCCATGCGATCGAGTGCGCGGGCGGCGGTTTCGAGATGGTCGCTGTCGGCCTCCTCGCGGGCCAGTTCGAGGTAGCCGTCGGCGACGCTCAGCGGATTGCGCAGATCGTGTGAGACCATCGAGGCAAACCGTTCGAGACGTTCATTTTTGGCTCGCAGTTCGAGTTCGCGCCGCTTGCGCTCGGTGATCTCGTGTGTGAAGCCCGCAACGCGGACGACCGTCCCTGTCTCGTCGCGGATCGGCTCGGCGTGGGACTCGACCCACTTGGTTGTCTCTCCGTGGATGCGGTGCTCGATCTCCTGTGGATGGCCCTCCGAGACCCGCTGCATCGCTTCTTTGAGGTCTCCAACATCGTCGGGATGTGTCTCATTTAAAAACGATTCCGGGTTCTCATACAGCGATGGGACTGTCTGACCGAACATCTCCTCGTAGCGTGAATTTATATATTCGAGTTCGGTCCAGTCGGCCGAAAAGATCCACAGCACGTCGTGGGTGTTCTCGGCGAGTTCGTGGAGCCGTTGTTGGGTGCGACTCGCAACCGCTTCGGCGCGCCGATGCTCGACGTGGGTCCTGATCTTGGTCGCCAACAACTCGTATTGCTCTTTGATCGTCTTCTTGATGACATAATCCGAGACTCCCGCCGAGATCGCTTCGCTGGCGATCGTCTCGCTGCCCGTGTCGGTAAAGAGTATAAATGGGATCCCCGGATCGACCGCCCGAACCTCGCCGAGAACGTCGAGGCCGGTCATCTCCGGCATCGCGTAATCGCTGAGAAGACAGTCGACCTCCTCGGTCGCAACGATCTCGGCGACCTCCTCCGGGTCGGTCGTCCACTGCACGGTAAAACGGTCGTCCTCCCCATCGAGATTCCCGGCAACCATCCGTGCGAAATCCGGTTCGTCGTCGACGTGGAGGATACGGATCTCCGAACGCGGAGGGTTCTGTGTCTGTGACGTACTGTTCATATATTCCCTCTGTAGCGTTACCTACAGCTGATGGACTGACAATTTTTCAAGAACCATGAATAAATATGTTTGGTGTTTCTGTTGTTTTTCTAATCTGTATTCTGCTGAGTGTCTGTTGGTCTTCCAACGCTCATGGAGCCGTAATCGTCACGGAGAACGACGAGGAGTCGTCGGAGAGTGCAAGAACTCATTTATTCATCAGCTATGATCAGCACAGCCGCTCACCGATTGAAAATAATAGAAACTGAGTTACGACTTGCTCAGTCGTCAGCCGGAGCCGAGCCGCCTTCGGTCGCCTGCTGTTTGGTCCAGGAGAGCTTGCCACCGGCGGCGAGGATGTCGCGCTCGCGTTCGGAGGCGTCGAGTTCGGCGGTGAACTCCCACTCGCCGTTGACGCTGACGGTGAACTCGTCGGCACCCGAGCGGACGCCCTCACCGATGTTGTCGACGATCTCGATGTCGTCGCCCTGGTCGATCTTCGCGTAGGTCTCTTCGTCGATCGCCAGCGGGACGATCCCGAAGTTGAACAGGTTCGCCTTGTGGATGCGGGCGAAGCTCTGGGCGAAGACGGCCTCGATACCGAGATACATCGGACAGAGGGCCGCGTGTTCACGCGAGGAACCTTGGCCGTAGTTCTCGCCAGCCACGAGGACGCCGCCAGGCGACTCCTTGGCTCGGGTGGCGAACGTATCGTCGACACGCGAGAGGGTGAACTCCGAGAGCTTCTCGATGTTCGAGCGGTATTTCAGGATGTCCGCCGTCGCAGGGATGATGTGGTCGGTCGTGATGTTGTCATCCATTTTGAGGATGGTCTCGCCGCCGACGGTGTCTCCGAGGGGGTCCTTCAGTGGCACGTCACCGATGTTGGGGCCCTTGATGAGCTCGTCGTCGATTGCCTCGTCGGGTGCGATGAGATCCGTTTTCGAGCCATCGTACTTTTCGGGGAGCTCGATGCCGGGCGCTTCGAGATCGTCGAGTTCTTCTGCGAGGTCCCGTGGATCGATGATCTCGCCTTTGATTGCCGCCGCGGTGGCGACCTCGGGCGAACAGAGATAGACGTTGTCGTCTTCGATTCCCGAGCGACCCTCGAAGTTGCGGTTGAACGTCCGCAGCGAGACCGAATCGCTGCCGGGGACGTGGCCGATGCCGATACAGGCACCACACGTCGCCTCCGAGAAGTTGACACCCGCAGCCATCAGCTCGGCAACCCAGCCCTGACGGGCCAGGATTTCGGCGGACTGCTTGGAGGCCGGTGCGATGATCATCTCGGTGTGCATGGCGACCTCGCGGTCTTTCAGCATTTTCGCGCCCGGCAGAATGTCCTCATAGCTGCCGTTGGTACAGGAGCCGATCATGACCTGCTCGACGCGCTCGCCTTCGACCTCGCGGACGGGCACGACGTTGTCGGGCATACTCGGCGTGGCGATGAGCGGCTCGAGCTCCGAGAGATCGATGACGATCTCGTCGGCGTACTCGGCGTCCTCGTCGGGCGAGAGTTCGACGTACTCGTCGGCGCGGCCGACGCGATCGAGGTAGTCCTCGGTCTGCTCGTCGGTCGGGAAGATCGACGAGGTCGCACCGAGTTCGGTACCCATGTTGGTAATCGTCGTTCGCTCGGGGACGGTGAGCGACTCGACGCCGGGGCCGGTGTACTCGAAGACCTTGCCGACGCCACCCTTCACGCTCAGGCGGCGGAGCATCTCGAGGATGACGTCCTTTGCGGAGGCCCAGCCTTCGAGCTCGCCCTCAAGTCGGACGTTGACGACTTCCGGCATCTCGACATAGTACGCGCCGCCACCCATGGCGACGGCGATGTCGAGGCCACCCGCGCCGATTGCGAGCTGGCCGAGGCCGCCGGGCGTTGGCGTGTGGCTGTCCGAGCCCAGCAGCGTCTTGCCGGGAGCGGCGAAGTTCTCCTTGTGGACATTGTGGCAAATACCGTTGCCGGGTCGGGAGAAGTGCGCGCCGAAGGTGCCAGCCGCCGAGCGGAGGAAGCGGTGGTCGTCGGTGTTTTTAAAGTCGAACTGATAGGTCTGGTGGTCGCAGTACTGCGCGGCGAGCTCAGTCTGGACGTCTTCGAGGCCAAGCGCCTCGAATTGGAGCCAGACCATCGTCCCAGTTGTGTCCTGGGTGAGCGTCTGGTCGATTTCGATACCGATCTCCTCTCCGGGGGTGAGGTCCCCTTCGACGAGGTGGTCGTCGAGGATCTTCTCTGTGAGCGTCTGTCCCATAACGTTCGCCGATGGTCTCTACGCGGGTATAAATCCCGCGTATTTCTCGACTGTTAACCGTGTGGAATCGAACGCCGACACCCCAGTTGGAACGGGTTACTCCCGCAACGCCGACGTTTTCGAGAATCGAACCAGTATGATCTCGGTACTGTTTAGGCCGTTCCGACGGAGCCTCGGGTATGTTCGAATCAGGCGCGTTCGTCGGTCAACATCTCACGCCAGTCGATGAGGAGCAGCTCCAGCCCAACGGCGTCGACCTCACTGCCGCGAAGATGTATACACAAACATCGCCGGGGCGAATCGGACAGGATGACAAAGAAATCGGCGAGCGCGACGAGATCGACTCGGTCGACGGCACCTACCAGCTCGATCCGGGCGCGTATATCGTCCAGTACGGCGAGACCGTCCATATTCCCGAGGAACATATCGGCTTCATTTATCCACGCTCATCGCTGATGCGGAACTCCTGTATGCTGCATACGGCGGTCTGGGATGCGGGGTATGAGGGCAAAGGCGAAGGGCTCCTGGAGGTCCACCACGAAATCGAGATCGAACAGGGCGCGCGCATCGCCCAGATCGTCTTCGCCGAGGCCGACCACGAGGGAACCTACGATGGGAGCTACCAAGGCGAGAACGTCGACTAAGGCCTGTTATTCCATCGTCGGATCGAACGGATCGCCGTCGAGTTCGCCCGCCGCCTCCGCGTCGGGGAGCGCCTCCTCGTCGGCGATCAGCGAAGCGAGATACGGCGCGTCGGGGTTGAAATGGCTGTGGGTGAGCTTCGAGGCGGTGTGGTCGAGGGCTTTGTCGAGTGACTGGGTCGTCTGGACGAGTCGGTGGCGAATGCCGCGGTTGCGGTCGTGGATGTACAGTTCGACCTCGTCGGTCGGCGTGAAGATGTCGACCGGCTTCAAGATCACGTCGTAGGAGCGCTGGTAGTGGCTAAAAACGAGCGCGTCGGCCAGCGACTCCTCACCGAACTTGACGATCTCGGGGTCGATATTCCAGCCGGAATCGAGCCGTCGGTCGACCTCGCGGTAGTTGACGACGTTGCGGACGGTCGTCCGCTCGCGGATGGTTTCGAGGTCGATCTCGCGTTCGCGGCTGAACAGCGTTATAAACCCCTTGAGCAACACCTCGACCGATTCGGTGACCGAGGTTTCGGCGGAGTCCTGGATCTCCGCGGGCGTGGGTACTGCCCGGTCGTCGGCCTCATCAGGGGCCAAAAGTGGGCTGTCATCCGACGGGCTGCCAGTATCGCTCATTGTGTGGGTCTCCCCGTTTGGGTGGGGTTCTGTCTCTAGTTGATCTATCGTTCTATGTGGTAAAAAATCCCTCGTACGCGTCAGACGTTCTGCTCCCGCTGGTTCCGATGGGATATAAACAGGATCGGGAACGATCAGGGCGTCGACGGTAACTGGATCGGGCTGGGAGGGAGTTGAACCACGGTCGTTCCGTTCATTACGTTCACTTCATCGCCGGCCGTAGGCCGGCTTTAAGCGGGACCTACGGTCCCGCACTACTCCCTGATTCAACTCCCTCGACAGCCGCTTCGCTCTCCACGTTGTTCCGAGCAGAAGCGGGCTGGGAGGGAGTTGAACCCCCCTTCCTTGTGCAGGGATACCCTGTGATGCATGGTCTGTGTTGCCGTCTCGGGGGCTGTCGCGTAGATATCACACAATATCATGCACGACGCTACCCCAACCGAAACAATCGATCTGTACCTCGATGATAGACGCGGAGACATTTCCGACGCGACACTCGCCAGCCATCGCTCTCGACTCAGTTTCTGGGAGCAATTCTGTACCGAAGAAGGCATCGAGTCCATGCAAGACGTAACCGGACTCACGATTCACAAATACAAGACCTGGAGACGCAGCGTTAACGACATAAACAGGGTAACGCTGCAAACACAACTCGACACGCTCCGAGTCTACCTCAGGTTCTGTGTACGAATCGAGACTGTTGAGGAGAACCTGCCTGACAAAGTCGATTCAATTGCACTGAGCAAGGGAGAGGACGCGCGAGACGTTATGCTGGAGGCAGAGTACGCGTCAGAGATGCTGGAGTATCTGAACAAGTATCGGTACGCGTCGCTCCCTCACGCGTTGCTATTGACAATGTGGCATACTGGCGCAAGAGCCGGAGCTCTCAGAGGTCTCGATGTTGGTGACGTCAACACAGCTGAGAACTATCTGGAGTTACGACACCGACCGCACACAGATACTCCACTCAAGAACCAGGAGGGAGGGGAACGGGACGTAGCGATCAAACCAAGGGTCGCAACAGTTCTAACCGACTTCATCAACGCGAACCGAGAGGACTACGTTGAGGAATCTGGTAGGGAGCCTTTGTTCACTAGCCGAACCGGACGGCTGACACAGGGCACTATACGCAAGAACGCCTACGCATGGACTCGTCCGTGCAAGATCGGGCACGACTGTCCGCACGGGCGAGATATCGACACGTGCGACGCGACCACGTGGAACGAAGCCTACGAGTGCCCATCATCGCTGTCGTCGCACCCATTCAGGAGAGGAGCAATCACCACATGGCTTCGTAGCAATGTGGATGAGATCACTGTTAGTGGACGAATGGATGTGTCAACGAAGGTGATAGAGAACCACTACGATGAACGTTCTATGTCCGAGAAGATGGAGTCTCGACGCAGGTTCCTAGATCAGGTTGAAGACTAACTTGTGATTGTGATTTGTGATAGTCACGTGTGATTGTGACAACTCACAAATTGTTGTGAATTGATAGTTTTATATGCGGGGAGCTCCGTGAGAAGATATGGCTAACAAGTTTGGTGACAAAAATGCGATATCCCGATATAAGAAGTCCCGAGATGGGGAATCGGGAGAAGACGCGGCGGTAGCTGATTTCCTCGGTAGTCACGGGGTCGATAGATGGGATAATGTCCATCTACATCACTACGAGGATGATGATGTGTGGGAGGCAAAATTCGATGGCGCTTCTGTGCGTGGAGATTCTCGGATCGATGCGTTGGACGCGCTTGTTCACGAGCTACGTGACCGAGATTTAGCGTAGATCGTAGTTGACCCACCACTCACACTGAGGGGGGGTCTTGATGAGGAACGGTTACTGCTTTCACTATTGTCTAAGTTTGTCATATAATCTCGGATACACGAGGGGGACACACAGAGTGCCACTTCCAGTCTGAGCGATTAGAGAGGGGGCGGGGGTCACAGCAGGATTTTTCAGGACAGCCTGCTGTATTATTCTTGGTTAGTCTTCCCGTAAATAACGTTTATTTGTCGAGGCTACAGTATTGTGGGGTTGAGTTATGATATAAGTGTTGTCCTGCCCTAAACTAACCAGTCTACCTCCTACCCACCGTTTTTGTTGTTCACACTGGAAGTGACACTCTGTGTGTGTTTGTAGGGTGGTTGATGTGAGTACTTCCTGATACGTGGCGGAATATCTGGTTTATCATGAAAGAGAATCACTGTCACGATTTCATATCGAATAATCAATATCAAAATATAACACTGTTTTATTCGCAGTCATGGTCTCCGATAGTCACCAAATTGACACTATTTGCTCACGGTTCTGGAGCGGCTGGCAGAGAAGAGCAATGTCAGGTACGATGATCTAGACCATCTGGACCGCGAGATTGTTAACCGGACGTTGGCCGCGATGGAGGACTGTGAGTGGGTAGAGTCTGTTCAAGGCCGCGACCGCTGGCTACCCGGTCAGATGTTCGAGGAGCTAAGAGAGCACGCCCAAAATGCTGACGGCTCGTATAGATCCTCGTGTCTGGTCCTCCAAAGACGCAATAGCAATATTGTACTAAAAACTTAATCATATATCAAGCTCAGATACACCTTTGAATGGGGGTTTGGCAATTGGAAGATGGGGTGACCAGAGTAAGGTCAGTCGAAGTCGGTTAGAGTGGTACTCTCCCGGACATTGGAGACGCCAGGGAGGTCGATGACTTCGGGGTCGTCTTCGGTACCGCCTCGCTCAACGAGGACTTCAGTGTTGATTCCACCAGCTTGCTCTCGCATCGCTACGAGCCCTCGCACTGCACGTCGAACCTCGTCGACACGGTCTTCCATCCCGATAGCTTCGAGGACAGCTTGGTCAAGGGCGTCCTGTTCGTCCTCAACCTCTTCGAGGTCTACTTCATCTCCGATTTCACGCTCACGGTCGAGCAATTCGTCGAATGCATCCCGGATTGCTTGCTTGTCATCGGGGTCCATGTTACGGATGTCCGGAACGGGGAGGTCGTTGATTTCATAGCCTTTGATTTCGGTTCTGTTCATGCCCTCACCGCCCACAGTTCGACCGTGCAGTTCGTAGAACATCCATACGAGGCGTGTGTTCAGAACACCGCAGAGAACCTTCTCGTCGATTCCAGTTTCTGTATGCACGTTGTAGAACTGGTCGTTTGCTACAGCGTTTGCTTCGTTCCAGATAACTCGGAATGCAGTCCAGGTGAACCGAGGGATGAGGATTCGAGTCCGGTCGAGATCTCCAAGGTCGAACCAGATATTGCGTGCGGCGCACGTGCTACCGGTGTGTTCATCCTGGTCTTCGCCCCATTCGACGTATTCGAGCAGGGGCTCGTGTCTGTTGTCAGCAAACCACTGTTTGACCCGTTGTTCGTCACCCACCCCAAATTCACCATTTCCGTCGTTCAGGGCCTCTTGGACGAAGTCATGAACGTCGAGCATACCCCATTCTTCAGCATCGGAGTCAGTGAAGAGCGTTCGCTCCATCTGCCCACTGGCTTTCGCCAGCGGGGAAACGTAGTCTTCCAGACCAAGGTCTTCAATGTTCTTTTCCTTCAGATGGAAGAAGCTGTTTGCTCCGCTCGTGTTTGCCCGGTGCTGGCTGGCTAGGTTCGTGAACTCGGTTGAGGCGTCCGTATCTACAATCTCAAAGTATGCGGGTGGTGCGAGGAAGAAAATGCTCCACTTATCCTCATGGTAGAGAGTTGCTTGCTCCCGGGTGACGAGCCGGTACTTATCAGTTCGCGTCATAATCTGGGGCTCGTCATCGCGCTCCACGAGATCAACCATATCGTCGATGGCCATGCTCTCTTTGATACGGATGAACTTCGTGACGTTAGTATCACGAACCTCGGAGTTCTCTTCGCGTTGGAGGATGACGACGTTAGTTCCGACGAGCGCGTCCTCGAACACTTGCCGGTCAAACTTAATTACGCTCTCGACAACGTAGTTGTCAAGCAAGAAGTGCTGGACATCTTCGCCATACTGTGTCTGGAGCCACCCGTCACTGACGATGAATCCGAGACGCCCATCGTCGGCAAGGAACTCCGTTCCGTGTGTGAGGAAGTATGCGAAAATGTCACTGTTATCGGAGAGGTAATCGGCGTCTACATTGCTTAAGTGATTTCGGACGGGAACGTTCTCAGAGATGTTTGAATTCCGAATGTATGGTGGATTTCCGACGACTGCGTCAAACCCTCCGAGCGTCTCATCTTCTCCATTTCTCCATTCTTTGCCATCGAGTCCTGCTACGACGCGGCCAAATCGTTGGGTATCAGGCGCAACCGTGAAGAAATCGCTTACTTCGATGTTGACATCCTCGGTGTAGGATTCGAGGTCTTGAAGAGCGAGGTTAATGGCTGAGAGGTGAGCAGGGAACCGGTTGATGTCAGTTCCGTAGATGCGGTTAAGTATCTCCGTGTGTCCTCCAGTGGACTCGGGAAGGAGGCTACGGAGACGCTGGTACGAACTGACGAGGAATCCACCACTACCACACGCGGGGTCGAGGACTGTGTCGGATGAGGAGTCGATGGTCAGCCGAGTAATCAGGTCACAGACGGAAGGAGGCGTATAATATTCGCCCATTTCGTGCCTGCGTTCAGGAGGGATGACACCCTCATAGATTCGCCCGATAACGTCGCTGTTAAACTGTGTAAGGTCTTGGTCGTCCAACTCGATAATGAACTCCCGGACTTTCTCAGATACTGGATCAAGCGGGATGCGATTGTAGATGTCGTCGTGTTCGAACACGGCCTCGAAGTCCACATTATCGACGATTTGGGCGAAGTGTTCCTCTAGGTCCTCTTGGACGCGGTGAATGCTGACTGCGAGAGGGGTGACTGCATCTCCGTAGGCGGCGCTGTCCTCCAAGATTTTGTAGAAGACGATTTTATTTATCAACAAATATGTCGCTTGCTCGGAGAAGTTTTGGAGTATCTCTTTTTTCTCACCATCATTGGCGTCTATGTATTCTATTCCCTGCTTCTCTGCCCAATCAATGAAATCCCCTCGAAACTCATCGTCTTCGTTGAGCTGGTCAGATAGGGCAGTGTACATCTGCGGGGAAATGAATTCGTGCAGGGTCCGTATCCGTTCAATGAATGCGTCATCAAGGTCGTCCCATGACTCGTTACCGGAGTCGATGGCGGCGAGATCGCTGAGGAACCCGTCACAGAACTCGGCTACATTGGTGATACCGTCGTACGATTTGGTGGAGCGTTCTAAAAGAGTCCTCCCCTCCTCCCATGCGTTGAAAAGTACCATCCGGTCTCCGTTGTACGTCGCAAAGTACCGTGCACCCAGATCGCCGGCATATCGGAACGCTTGGCGGATTACGTCTGGGGCGTATGGGTCAAGGTTCCCCCGACCGGTGTCATCGGGTCTCTTTGCTTCGATAACGAGTAGCGGGTTGTCGTCATTGTCGAATACGACGATGTCTGCTCGTCCGCTGATTCCTTCGGAGTATTCTGGGCGAACGTCTCCGTAGTGGATATGCTCGCGTACCGGGGCCTCGTCAATTGCGGTTTGTAGATGATGGAATAAATCGAAGTGGATGTCTGCCTCACTCATCGAGCGTAGTCCTCCATAGACAGTCCTGTTGATAGACTTCCGTCTTGTATTTTACTGTGTGTTCGTTTTGTTTGTAAGTTTCTGGTGGGGGAGAGGTGAGATTTTAAACCGGAAGCCGCGGCGAGTGGGGTTCATGCCTACGACGGCTGACTCTGTTGTTCGTGTCTCCGACCGCCCTCCGGGGCTGCACATTGAGGTTGCGCGCTGGACCGCGGATGAGTGCCCTAAAGTTCCCGACGACGCCGCGGGTGCGTACGATGTCTATGTGTACCGGTATAGGAACGACCTCGACTCTCGAACACCTACCCACGCTATCTGGTTCGGCTAGTAAACGCTCGCTACGCGTTGTTATCGACAGAATTGCCCGTTAGCCTTTTACTTATTTAGTTGCTAATATAATGTGTATGAAATATAATACAGAAGCTGGCGAAACGATGGATAGAGTCGATTTAGACCCGCAATCAGAGTTAGTGCATACTGCGGAAACACATGTATATCCAGCACAAGACGAAACAAGCCTGACACTACACGGATCATGCCCTCACTGTGACGAAGAAGGATACAGATCAAGAGGTAGATCCGGATTCTGGCTTATCTCGTCTTTATCTATCAGCTCATTTGCTCTCATGATTCTTGGTTACGCATCAACAGCTAACATAGTATTACTCTCTACGCTAGTTTGGTTTGTTGCTCTCGAAAGCGTCCCGAAACAACTGCATAAGGCTCTCTCACGGGTGGGACTATGAATTGGACTCCTCACCTTGTCTCAATTGGTGTGTTTGCGGCGTATGGTTTTGGTATTAGCCAGGTAAGCGACCTGGGATGGATATTGATCTACGTTAGTGCATTGGTGCTGACGTGGGTGACATTCGCTTTTGTCGGTCTTCCAGGAGTCGAAACCGATGAGTGAGGAGTGCTCCCACACCGACTACGACATTCTGCATCGAGAGCCAGCACGGCAACGTGGTGACTGTACTGAAGTGATTGGCTGGTGCAATGACTGCGACAAAGAACTCACTTGGGCGAACGCCTGGGGAGACATCCTGATCGACACATACGACCCGCACACAGGTGATTCTCGATGAGCGACAAAATCACTGTGTATCGATGCAGCGATTGCGGACACACATCGTTGTCACTTGGAAGCCTTCACGGGCACGCCGAGAGGCATCGAGGCTGGCATGGATTGCAATGGCCCTGGAACGTCGGTGATGCAGACGCGCTGATGGACTATACCGAAATTCTCCACGTCACTGACTACGACGAGTACCGACTTGACTCGGTGGACGAGCTCCGGCAGGTGACGAGCGATGAGTGACGAAGTCGAATACAACAATGCGTGGGCGACATGGTCAGAGAAACTCATCACAATCAGCATAATTCTCACAATCGCAATCCCCACAATGATGGTCGGGATTGAGCCAGTTTATGCAGGAGGTCTCGGTACCGTCGTTGCTGTTGTGGTCCATACCGGTTATTGGTGGCTGCGAGGAATCCCACCAGCAGACCGCCTTTCGCATGGGTTCGACGATGAAGACGTGCAACCCATCTCATTACCATCCACACGAGGTGACGACCGATGAGTCGAAGGCGAGCGAAGTACAGCAGAGATGACTGTCAAAACGAGTTACCGCATACTCGTAAGGAACTCTTTGATGTCTTCACGAGCCGATTCTTAACCAGTGACCGGTTTTCTCGCATCTGTCGATATGGGCTTTGCTGGGAAGTGTATATCACGACGTGCCACGCCAGGGGTGATCTCTACTGGGACTACCGGAACGGACAGCACCCAGCTGACTCGGTTCTGAAGCACACGAACGCTCTATGCAATCGCTTGGACAAACACCGGGATGACGGTGGAATTCCGTTACTAACTACGGGGGCTCGTTCCAATGAGTGACGACTTCCAAAAGAAACTCTTGGCACTCGGCATTCTGATCAGTATTACGATCGGACTGAGCCTATTAGCTGGTCTTCACTACTTCGACCCGTCGAACGGCCCGACTGCTGATTTCGATATCGACCATGGTGGCGATTTCGATAGTACACAGTGTCACTTGTCGGGGTCGTTCGATCCGGGCGATGCTGACCGGTTACTAATCGATACTGGTGGGGATGCAACTAGTATCGACAGCAGCACGTCAGTCGGACGACCTGTGCTGCCAGGGCAATTAGTTACCGTGTATACGGTAACGTTCAGCGACACGGACACTCTTGGTGACGTTGAGGTACTGACGAAAGGGTATGTCACTAATTACTGCGGTTTCGAGAGTGATGAGTGACGCTGACCCAGAGTGTTATTGATGATCGGTGCCTACACGATCTCATGGTCTACCGCTACATCCCAGATTTGGATCGATACGGCGGCTACAACAAGGACGAGGCGTTGGAGAACGCGGAGCTGCCACCAAATCGTGAGCTGCGAGACGATGAGTGAAGGCGATGTTCGTGGAAAACCGTCCTACTCTTCTACGGCTTCATCGGTGATGTGATCCGCCTCTGCGTACAATTCTTCAATTTCCTCTTTCGTCGGTTCGTTCCAGTCCCGTTCATCCATCGATGGTTCTCCCTCGGCGGGTTCCACATACACGTAGATTACGTAGGATTCAGTCGGAGGTGAACCAGCGCTGGTTTTACCGTGACGGAAATTATGGACAACATCCTCGACGATATAAGTCCCATCTTGTGGTCGTTCCTCGGCATCGGTGGAGGGTTCTGGCTGCACAAATATTTCTTCACCAACTCGCGGAACTTGTCGGGTATCGTCTAGGGGAAAGGTAACGAGGTCTCTCCCACCAGGTGCCATGATGGAAATCAGTGCTGGATCAGAATCTTGCCCAGGCATGCCTATGTTCATGATACTACTAACATGGTGGTGTTCTGTAGGGAGTTGGTTGTTTCGCTCTACATTCAGTTCTGACAAGCGACTTCTGGGAGTGTCGCATACCCCTTCTTCTGCGACGCACTCGGTCGGCTAGCCGGTCGACAAGCGCGGTTTGGCGGAGTTCGGGGATTTTTTCGAGTGTTTTTCTTCTGGTCAAAACACCTAAGTGTCACAAAAACCTAGATATAGAGTAAGTGCGACATCCCACAGATGGGGTGGTCGTGCCCTCCAAAACATGCACCAAAATACCAAAACCAGTAAAGAAATGCACCGCATCCGACCAGAGTTCGGTGACACGCACCACGTTGTCCATATTCTCGACGAAAAGTCCCAACTGGTGTACGCATACAAATCAACGAAGAAACGAGAAGCCGAACAGGAAGCATTCCTCGCGCTCCGAGACCGTAACCCCGACGAAGCCACCGATATCGAAATTATCCCTCGGGATGATCACACCGAAATGCATCACCCGGACGAAACTTATGCAGTCGTCCACCATCCGGGAGGTGATGGCCATGCAGATTGAGCCGATGCCGAGCGACGACGGGTTCCGCTGCTGGCTCTCGCCGAGCGAACAAACCCAGTTGGTAGAGCACTTCTCATCGGAGCCGAAGAAGCGTCTCGCAGTGGAGTTGATGCTTGATGGCCTGAGGTCAGAGGAAGTCCCGAGAGTCGCTACACGCGACTTCAGGCGCCTCGATACCGATGGCGAAGAGGCGTACAAGCTGCGAGTCAGGGAGGGGAAGACTGGGTGGCGAGAGTGCCCAGTTAGTACGAACACGAAGGAGCGAGCTGTGATGCTGAAGAACGCACGTGGATTGACGAAAGAAGACCCACTCGTCGACGTCTCCGCCCGCACAGTCCAACGCTGGATTGCAGGCGACAACCGCATCACCGGCGCCGTCGAAAAAATCGCTGAACAAACAGGGAACGACGACTGGCTGCACGTCACAGCTCACGATCTCCGAAGGACATGGGCAACGAGCACATATTATTCTCTATCGGCACCGTTCTCTCTGGAGGTTATTCTTCAATGGGGAGGATGGGCCAGCGGCGAGACGTTCCGCGAGAATTATCTCGGAAAAGAACCCGACCATCTCGCCGTTCAGATGATGGACGAAGCCGGGCTGCGGTAGTCTCTCGTTTCCTCAGAAACCGACGAACTTCTCCCAGACATATCCCACAGCAAGCAAGAGCAGCGCTGTTGATGGATCGAGGACGATCGCCGCGACAGCAGCAAGGGTGTCGAGAACGGGGACGAAAAGACCTGTTGTGGCGTGTGTTGCTGCCCAGTTGAGAATCGCGCCAAGCACAACCACTGCGAGAAGCGCACCGAATGTTTCCTCGAATATCCTTTTAGCAACGTTCATGGTCTAGGTTAATTGTCGATCGATCATAATTCTATGCCTCCCAGGACTTTACCAGACACAAGGACACACCACCGTTGCCGCTGTAAACCATCGCTAAACAGGGTTACACTGAGAACTCGGGGTTTATATTGTCACGATATAGTTACTATCTTGTGACAGAGCAGGTTGCAGAGACAACCAATCCTGATCTAGAAGATCAGTCTGAAGATGATATTCGAGAGGAACTCTACGAGCAGTTTGATGTAAGCGCAGCAGAAAAGATAGCAATTTTTTTCATATCTTCAATTCTAGAATGGTTGGTTCAATTGGGTTTAAAATCTGATGTAAAATACGATACTGACACCCGATCAAAGACATTGGCGGAAATAGCTTTGATACGGGCTTACGAAAGGGAACCGAAATTCAAGCTATTCATCAGTGTAACGGTGCTGCTCGGTACCTATGATTTCCTCTACCCGTTCAACCCAACATTTTATGGGATTTTCTTTGTCGCTCTTGCAACACTCAATGGATTTATTGTTTCTCTCAAATCTCCAAGAATGATGGCAGCGGAAATTGAGGGGACAACAGATGAAGATGGGATGCCAGCAAATTTTCGTGCCAAAGCACTCTCCATCGTAAACACCAACGTCACGATCGTCTTGTTCTCGATTGCTATCGGTGTGCAATTACTAGTGACGAGCTCATTTGTCCAGGGTGAATTATTGACTGAAAACATTGTGGAGGGGAGATTACACCCAGTAATCCCTGCGGTTGTACTATTTGCCATGCCCATCGCTCGTGCTTTTCTTATAGGAAGTTCCGACAACTGAATCTATCAGGGGTAGACCAATTTCAAAGACTCGAAGAACTACCAGTCTGGTAGAAAACATTGGAACACTACCAGACACAAGGACACACCACAGTCGCCGGAGTAAACTACAGTCAACGTAACGTACAGACTCTAAGAACTAATGTTTCTGCCAGAACTATCTACAAGAAGCTCGAACCCACCATCAGTTGCACTACCCTGGACTCGATACCCGATAGACAGTATGTGGTCCCGAACAGCAGTAGGTATCTCGTCAACAGCTGGCGGCTCCTGGTGTGTATCTCGAACTAGCCGAACAGCCTTGTCAGAAGGACCGACACGGAACGTAACCGACCTGCAACCCTGTGTAACGACTAGTCGACCATCACAATGCGTTGAGCGCACATCATTGGTTGGCTTGGTATCGACGGGGGTCTTGACAACATACGTCATTCAGAATCACTCTCACTGTCTGACACGTGAAAAGTATCAACTGTACCATCAACCGGATCGACAGAATGTACCGTTGTTTTGTTCCGCAAACTCCACTCAGAGATACGGTTAACTATGCAGAAACACCCGAATAACAGCGCGTACAAGACGCAAGGGATTGCTACGAGGACAAGCCCACCAAGCACGATCCCTGCTGCGATTGTCAAAACATCACTCATCGTGCATCACCTGCGTATCCATCAATCAGGCATTCCCGACAAACCCGACCGACGTGGGTCATGAAATCACCACGATTCATGCAGTCCGGTTCAGCGCACTCAAGAATCCCGTCGTACGTTTTCCAGTACTCCACGTCGGATTTGTAATCGTCGAGCATCCAGTCGATGCTGTGCCGCAGGCACAGGTTCCCTTGACCTTCCCACTCGATGACGAAAAGTGCCCTGTCACACACACGACACACATGAGTCTTCTCTGGTTCGTTGACCCAGAAGTCGAATTCCCAGTTTATCATCGAGAATCACCTGCTGTGAACGCATCGAGTCCCTGTTGTGGAGATTCGATATTGTCGGTCGTGCGCTGGAACACGCGTGCTTGGCTTTTGGCGAAAAACTCTGCTTGACTGCCTGGTTGCCATACCTTCCAGGCTTTCTCACTGTGATCCTTCACGTCGACAACGAACAGTGTGTCGCCGCCTGATATCGGATCGAGATCGCTGTGGTCAGCCATCCATTTAGGCACAAACACAACCGTCTCGATGCCTTCATTCATAAGTTCTGCAATCACGTCTGCGCCCTTGCCAGAAATCCGTTGACACGATGAGAGGTCTTCGTACGTGTCGACGTTGATGATTCCGTGAGGTATCATCGAGAATCACCTTGGAGGAGTTTGCCGACAGGAGTCTGGCTGCACGCGTTGCACAACCACTGTCCATGCCCGATTTTGATCCGGTTGTTACAGTCTTTTTTGTATTTCGTACACCCACGAAGTGCGCAAAAGGTGGTGAGTTGGAGTCTATTCAGGTTCTGCTCGGTCTGACTATTTAGTATTCTTGTCATATTGGAGGTTGACGAGCGGGGAAACCGCGCGCCGGAGTGCCCTTCAGGGGAATCGAACCCCACTGTGTACCGCCAGGAGAGCTGTGACCGCACTTCAGTGTCGGCTAGTCTGAATAAACGACCGAGTCGTCTTCTGCAACGATGATTTCTGAACTGTAATCAGACATCGATGCTTGCTTGGATTCTGTATTGTCGACAACTTCTGAGTCGTCTTCAGCCACAATAATTTCAGATTCATCAGAGGTGTCTCGAAGGGGGTAATCGTCGGCATGCAGTCCAAAGCAGCGCTCGATCTCGTGCACAATCTCATTCGCATGAGCATTCGGATGCTCGCTACGTTCTGTCACAGATGCAGTCGTCACCCACTCGTCAGATTCTTGTCGTTTGTACAGCGTTGCTTCCGTGACGGTGTCATCATCCATCGCAAATTCCACGCGTGCATATCGATCACTGTGCTCATACACACGCTTCGCAGGTGACGAAGTCACCAGTTCCCAGGTGTGCATGATAGGGATCGTGGAGTCAAAGTCGCGCGACATTACAGGCCACCTCGAAGTTTTTCAGCAGCTTGGTGATATTCAGTCTCGTTTTTGATGTTTGTTTTCGTAACCATCATACACATAATTATAACACACATACGTATAAACATAACGCAGATACTGACAAAACTCATTTTCTAGGGATGAAACTTAAACCAATACAAACCCAACAACAATACATGACACGCGCACTACTAACCGACGGCGAACGCGACGCACTAACCGGCGAAAACACCGTCGAATACCCAGCACAATACAAATCAAACAGCAAAAAACGAATCAGAGAACGAATCGAGAAACTCGAAAAAGACCTGGAAATCCTCGACACCCACGCACCAGAACTAGCCGACGAGATCCGAGACATCATCACCGCAGATGCAAACGAACTAGAGCAGCTCCTTGCGGGTGTCAAAACCCAGGACTAACCTAGTCGATCACTGACTGGACACACGTGTGTGCGTTCTGTAGCACGTGCAGTTCTTCTCTGACTGTGACGACCTTCCCGCGTTTATCGTAGTCGATCACCCCATCTCCGTTGTTGTCGAACTTGATCAAATGCGCTTGGATCAACGATACGTAGCAACATTTCCGGTCTCGTCCTTGGCCTGACATGTGGACTGCAATAGATCCTGCCGAGACCTGCTCGCCTACATCAAACCCTGCCAGAAACTCGATCACACACCTTCTACGCTCGTTAGAAAGTAGCATGTAAGCGTAGTCAGGATCGATGGACGGAGTTGTTGACGTGGTTTTTGAACGGTTCAATACTGCATTCTTCAACGTTTTGATCAGACGCATGCACTTACTCTGCCAGCGTCTGCTCAAACAGCTAGTATAAAACCAAGGACCAGCTCACCCCCGACAATCGCGGCAGATCCATGGGTTGGTGATCGATGTGGTGTCGTCCACGAATTCTTCCATAATCTGCTCTCCATCCGCAATCTCACCACAGTTGGAACAAGTCACTGGGTCTCGACACAAACTATTCTTCATACATACGTGTGTACGGATCGGCTAGTGAAAACGATACTGGACAAAACCAAAACCAGAAAAAAGTGAACAGAACAGACGAAAATCACGAACATGAACTCTCGCAAGCAGACAGACTTTGAGGGATTCGATTGAACATGTGACGATAACGTCAGTCCCACAACGGGTATGGTATACTATGACCCACACAGTAATAAATACATTGCAGATGAAGGTGAAATAATGTAGCGAGGCCCAACCTCACCCTGCTTCCCTCCCCTCACCCACAGAAACAACAGCAACAACCACAGCAGGAAGACATCATGAAGTTACAGATTCCGCGACAGCAACAGCAGTGCTTCGATGGAGTACTCTGTGGATCGAGTACTTGTGTTTCCGGGGTGTCCGGGGTGTAACTGGGTGGGGGTTACAGGAAAAACACCAGACAGCGTTGGGGTGTAACCCCTGTAACCGGGGTGCGTACAAAGTTTGAACTGAGAGGCTGGTAAATGTTGGTAGTGGTGAATATGGGTAGTGATATATGGTGGGGTAGGAAGTTAGTGACGACCCCGGTTACGGGGGTTACAGTAGAGTATAATCGACAGACGGCGGTCGGTTCGTCTTGTAACCGGGGTTGGGGGTACAGGGCAGGTGGAGGGGGTTACGGTCGTTACTATGGATGAGTTGGTATCGAAAAGAAAACGTCCGGAGCTACCGGAACCTCGCTGTGACCCCGAGGCACGCCGCCTCTGGTTAATATTAGGCTCTAAATCCTATTAAAACTACCGGGTAGTATAATTGGGTAATAACATGCAGTACATTATTCCACAGTTGTATAACTGGTTGGTGAGTTTTAAATGAATGGCGGCGGGGAGCTACCCCGCCATTCTGCTGTGACCTCTCAAAATACCGTAATGGGTTTTCTGTAGTCACAAGACACCTATCTGGTGTCAAGTGTACGTTTGAACTCATCCGTGGTAGATGTTTCGCTCTAATAGAAACAGTCACGATGATGTGTAGTACCACCTAACATTCGTTCGGGTCGATAGTTGCCAAACTCTTTTATGTATATGGGGTGTTTGTTAAATTAACCAGCAAGGTAGCTCCTCGCTGTGTCCTCTCAAAAATGACAGCTCACAACCCCGACGAGGGGGAAGCGTCTCCCTCGTCACATGACAGTAGCAACGAAGAATCAACTAACAACGATAAAGAATTCGCAGTAAGTGGTCCAAACGGAACACCATTTGGCGACAGCGACAACGAATCCCGGGACGAAGGTGAAGATACGTCAGAGGGAGATATTGAAGGATCATTCCCCGATATCAGCGATAACGGTATGGGAATGTTCGAAAGTGATGATGATGGTCCATCACTTGAGCAACTATTCGACGATGATCAGACCGACTCAGAAGAACCAGACACCGATGTTGACTGGGACTCTGCCTTCAACAATATCTTTGGTTCCGAACCAGACGATTCGGGCGAAGGACTGAGCGCTTTCATCGAGGACGATGACGACCATGACTTCCTCTGGAAGATCGGAACCATCGCAGAAGACTGGCAAAACGGAGATTACGACGAGACCGAAGCTCTACACCGGATTGCCGAGGTCGTGGTTGATCACTACCATTGTGTTCGTCCACACCCAGAGGCGCCTGGTGTCAGAGATGCGTTGTACGTGTACGAAGGTGACGATGAAGGTATTTACTCGCCACGTGGCAAGGCACTGATCGAGTCAGTTCTGGAGGACGTGCTTGGTCGGTACCTCCGGAACGCGAAGCTGGCTGAGATTTTCGGTCACGTTGACCGCATGGCGTTGGAACTGGACGACGCATGGTTCCAGCCGCCAAAATATGAAGCAGTGATCGATAACGGGATTATTGACTTTCGTACTGGTGATGTGCGTGATTGCACTCATGAGGAATTCTATACGAAAGCATCGAGGATCGGGCATGAATACGATGAGAATGCATCATGTCCAGAGATCAAAACATTCCTGCGGTCGATTGTTGATGAGGAAGACATTGATACGCTAATACATATTGCAGCACACTCGTTGGTGAATGCTTACCCTACTCGAAAAGCGCATATGTTGGTTGGAGATGGTAGTAATGGCAAGTCTATATTCCTCCGACTGCTCGAAGCGTTCATCGAGGGGGAACTCGTTGATGAAGATGAACAGAAGGACAAGGTATCGAACGTTGAACTTGCAGATATTACAAGTGATGAGCACGCAGCATCAGATCTGTACGGTAAACGTCTGAACGTTGGATCTGACATTTCGTCAGGGACACTGAAGGACCTGAACGTATTCAAGAAGGCAACTGGTGGCGATCCTATTCGAGCACGTCGCTTGTATGAGAATTCGTTCACGTTCAAAAACATCGCAACAATGATTTTCGCCTTGAATGAAGTGCCGAAATTCGAGGAGGATACGCACGCGGTTTGGAGCCGATGGGTTATGATCAACTTCCCAAACGAGTTCCATCCAGGTGACGAAAATTACGTTCCGGAGGAAGAGTTGTTGTCGAAGATTACGTCGCAAGAAGAGCTCGAAGGGTTGTTCGCGTTGTGTGTTGAACACCTGAAAGATGCATTGAATGGTGGCGAATGGTGGCCAAATGTTGATTCAGCATCGAAGCAGCGTGAGAAAATGAAAAAGGCGGCAGAGCCATTCTATGCGGCTGCAATTGCGTGCTTCGTTCAGGATGATGATGGGAAGATCAAGACGGAGGATGCTCGGGAATGTTTGCGATCGTATGCCCGTCAAGAAGGATTGCCGATGGGGACCGAGTTCGAAGATGCGTCAGATTTCGGTTCAGCAATGAAATCAGTCCGGGAGTATGATGTCGAACGGAAACAGCGTCGTTTCAATGGTGATGCAAAGTATGCGTATACTGGTATTTCGCTGTCTCCTCGTGGGTTGCAAGTGCTTCAGGGTGAGCGACCTGGGGAAAAGATTCTGTCAAGCATTGAGGGACAGGATCGTGAAGATGCTGAAACAGATGTTCCGGATGAGTCTGAAGACGATGATTACACCCGTGGCAAGCGTGCTGGTGCGGAAGTGACCGTGAAGAGTATCATCACCAACCTGAACGAACAAAACGATTCAGAGGCTACTTACAGAGCGATTGTCAGTCACTGTAGAGAGAACCGGTCGGAATCTGATAGTATCCTTGACGCGTTGGATCGTCTCGATGAGAGTGGAGAGATCCGCGAGGATGAAGATAGAGTGTTCCAAGTTGTTGAGACTGATAGCAGTGATTCTGATGTCGAGAGATGCGTGTACCAGCAAGTGCGTGACGCTGGCGAGGATAGCATCAAGATCTCTGTGCTGAAGGGTGACGTTACAGAGAATGGTTATACAATCGAAGAAGTCGAGTCGGCAATCACTACACTCCGTGGCAACGGTGAGATATATATTCCGCAGAGTGGCATGTTGCGGCTGACAGAAAGGGTCGATAACTGATGTCTTCCGGGAATGACGTTGTTACTGAGTCTGTGTTGGAGCATCATGCGGAGCGTATCGGTGTCGATACTGATCGGCTTGTTAGTGATGCACGTGCTGATGGGATCATTACGGGATCGGACGTGGATACGACAGGTGGTGAGGTGCAGCAACAGTATTTGCTCGCCGGGACACTCGCGGATCTCTGTGTGTATGTTGAGCGACTAGCCGGCAGCGACTGACTACTTCCTGCGGTCGCTGTTGCTGTTGTTGTATCATTTTTCTTTCATAGCGTTTTTGTCGCGTTTGCACTATTTCCGACACCACCATTTCTACTCTTCTCAATCTTGCATCATCACCTATACCTTGGTGTCTTTTTGCCGACCATGCAGAGTGTTTAAAGAAATATATTCAGAGAATGATGAGAAAGGTGGCAATATATTGCTTGATGGCCGATATATGAAAATTCCAAACAAATGTAGCGAGGCACTTTTGTCCTATGTTGCGAGAGATCACCTGTTACTCGCAATATATGTTTTGTTTCGGGGGATGGTCTAGTGTCAGAATAACATTTTTTACGATTGTAGCGAGAGAAGTGCTGGATATAGAGCTATTTCCAACCATATTTCGGAGTAATCGACTGAGAATCCCCGTTCACTTTCGTAACAAGGTATTGTCGCGTGTTTTGTGAGGATCGGCTAGTATCAACTGAGAAGAATCGGATAGGTAACAAATCTGACTATTAGACATCTACCCACAGTCTTACCAAACTCTGTTCTGAGTCGTTGATTGTTAACCGCCCATAAGTGTTTAATAACAATAGACACTACCTTGAAATGAAGATACAATCACACCAACAAAACATGGATGATTGTATCTAAAAGAACTAACACAAAACAATGATTAACAGTAAAAAAGAAATAACAATCAGTCTGTGGAACGCACTCTTCGCCGTAATGTTCACTGGCGGTCTCGCCGCCGGTGCAGGCGTCGCAACACCCATTCTCGATCTCGCCAACAGCCAACTCCTGAGTCTTGGCGACCTTGGCACTGTGAGTTGGGGACTCGTCCTCACACTCGCATCACTTGCAGGCGCTGCATTCACGAATGAATTCAACGCCTCTGAGTATGCACAATGGCAACGAATCGCACTTGGTGGGTCAACACTAGGGATTGCGTCAGTATTCCTGTCCGATACGGTCAGCACGATTGTAACAAGTAATGTGTGGATCGGTGTCGGCGTTGTCCTGTTCGGTGCCGTGATCTACTTTGTCGTGTCCGTCGCGGACGCACAAGGCGCTCTCGTCAACTAACCAACCAACTCCTCTATTTTGAGGATTTTCAACTATGACAAACAAAAATAATACTACAGAAGAATCGGAAATCGAAGTATCGACAACCAAACAACCACTCGAACAACCCCCAAAAACGGCGGGTATATCGGCTAGCCGACGTGGCCTGTTGAAAGGAATTGGAACAACCACTGCAACAATTGCAGTTGGTGGAACAGGGCTAACCTATGCTGCTACAGAGGAAGCGGACGCAATCGCTCCAGTACTCTTTGGATCTGGACTCATTGCAGCTGCTGGACTTGGTTATCTTGTCGGTGCAGTTGTTGACTACCACAATACTGGTCCTGACAGAGACCTATCCGGATACACAGGCGGCGACGCACTACACTCGGCGCAAGAAGAAGACGTGCTTGAACTGCAAGGAACGGAACAAGAAGTTCTCACTGAAGTACGGAACATGATCGAGCGTGGTGAGGTTGCCGCGACAATGGACGGCAAAAAGGCGTTTATCGAGGCTTACAACCGCGGAGACACCAAGTCAGAGTGTCAAACTGCGGCTGAAAACGCAGGTGACGACTTCTGGTCCAACCGTCAACAATCCATTGTGACGCGATGGTATCAAGCTTGCAACCTTATCCGTCGTCGTTATGCGGAGGTTGAGAGTAATAGCGATCTTAATATGGGTGACGTCTGGACGGCATATGAAGGATCTGGCGATGGTGAGGTAGCCTTCGAACGCCAACCAAACTCCAACGATTTCCGGGAAGCTACGTTCACCACGTTCAACGGCACTGAGGTTACCTACACGTATTGTCGTAATTTCTCAGATTACCACAATTGGAGTCACGCTGTTGATCCGTTCGGTCAAGGTGATGGTGGCGGTGTGCGGCATGGTCGATTCGAATTTCTGAAGTTTTCGTCGAATTCGCCTATCACCGCGCTTAGCACTAGCAAGTACGTGCAAATCATGGACCGTATCGTTACTGCACGGGACCGTACGATCGGTAACATGGCAACATACGTCGACGAAGCGTTCTCAGCGCTTGAACGGGGCGAAGTCAGTACTGACGACTTGCTGAATCATTACGATATCCAGCAAGAATTCAGCACGAACAAGGAAGATAGCGGGTATCATGGGTGGCTTGCATGGGAGTTTTACTCACTCGGTATGGAAACCGACCTTCAGCACAACGCTGTGCTTAGCTTTCCGGAGAGCGATAGTCCTCAGCTTGAAGGAACACTGTTCGTCAGTAGTGCGGACCCTATCGGTGGTACTATCGATGCCGGTACGACCTACGATCCCACGCAATGGGGTGGCGAATCAGCCTTCTTCACGTACAGTAGGGTTGTGACTGACAAGTCTGATATTGCTGAGCAAGAAGAAATCGCCAAAGAGCACAGTGACGGGTCGTATACTGTTATCGGGAAAATCCAGATCAAAGAAAAATTCGTTGTTGAGAAGCTGTACAACGTCCAAACCGGGGACGAGATCGACTCGACGACAACGGAGAAAACGAACGACCAAAACTACGACCCAGAGCAACTGCAAGCTGAGATTGATCGTCTCAACGAGCAAATCACTGAGATGCAGGAAAATGCGGAAGCGGAAGAATCTGGAGATGGTGGGAGTGGGATTCCATCACCTGAAATCTCACTATTGCAAGGTACCGGGATTGTTGGTCTTGGTCTCAGTGTGCTGTACGCATTGTCTGGTAGATCGGACGATAAGCCGCCTGGTAGAGGTCGATAACGATGGTGTGGTGGATCGCAGCGAAACTGCTGAAGCCGTTTGCTGCTGGTGCTATCGGTAGTCTGGTACGGCTATTGATTGTGCTTGCAATCGTTGTTATCGGTAGCTACGCGTTGTTTGATGTTAATCTCGTGCAGATCGCGTTTGATGTGGGTGTCGCGTTGGTTGACATGATCATCGATGCGGTTGCAGATCGTGTTGTGGATTCGGTGTCTCCATAACACTCTCTCACTTTTCGGTTTTTTGCAGTCTGTCCCTAAGCGTTATTAATGTCTAAATGTTACTTAATAATAGAGCAGTTGTTAATACAATAAAGACTGCCAAAATCGATATAATGAACGTAACAAACCTTCTCCGCGGACTCACCGCGGACACAAACCGAAGCACAGTAACGGGCACAATCATGGCACTGATGGTTTTTCTGTCAGTGCTAGCCGTAAGCCCAGCAACAGTATCAGCAACGTCGCATGACGTTGAAATCAACGTCCAAGATCCAAACGGTGACTACGTCGACAATGCGTCGATTGATATCATCAATACAAGCGATGGAACAGTCGTGGATACCGGTAGTACAGACACTAACGGGTACTATGAAACGAATCTGACGAGTGGAGACTACGACATCATCGTCGACCACCCGGACTTCGAAACCCAGAATCAGATCATCTCGCACACGAGTGGAACTCTCTCCACGGTAAACTTTGATCTTGTAGAACTCAGCGGGACAATCGAGTCAACGGTTACCGACAGTAACGGGACTGCAATCGACAACGCAACAGTCGATGTTGTCGACCCTGCTGATGGGACAATCGTCACGTCTGGAACGACCGACAGTACTGGTTTCACCAGTATTAACGTGTCGACCGGGACGTACGATGTGGTTGCATCCGCTGACGGATACAGTCTTGTCATGACTAACAATGTAGACGTTACTGCTGACACCGTCACAACCACCGACTTTGCACTCACAGAGAGCACGTCAGATGACACTGTCGTAGACAATCAGTTTGCCATCAACACAACAGAAGGAACCCCAGCGTCTCTGTTCGTGGAAGTTGGGAATGGTACATACGACGTTACTTGGTACGAAGTCAATGACGGCAACCGCACTGACTTCACGACAGAGAATATCAACGTGACTGACGGGCCGATCGTCCACGAGTTTGCGCCTACCAACATTAGTGAATCAGTTGACGGTGACACGTACGGTGTCGATATCGCGTACAACGCCACAGAGTCGCCTGATGCGACCGTATTATCCTCGGGCATCCTTTACGACAATGGTGGGTCCGGGTCTGGATCTGGAACAGATGTGCCGATGGAGGTGATCATTATCGGTCTCATAGTTACTGCCGGTGCAGTGTTGGTGATCGGTAGCCGAAACTAACAAACACTGTTTGTAGCGCTCCTACAACCAATTTTATAAATAAACATACAACACAATAATGACAAGTACACACTTACATCGTGCCCAAATCATCGCACTCATCCTCACTTTCATCCTGATTGCCGGGTCCGGACTGATCCTGATCGTCGGAACAGCTAGCGCACAAGAAAACAGCACAGAGAGCGATACTGCGGACACAAACAACGACAATGGTGAACAGGCATCTGAACAGAACAGCGACGAAGAACAAGCCTACGAATACATCTTCCCCGGAGACAACCTCCGGATTGTAGACTCTCACTGGGACGGCAAAACACTCGTCGCAACGTTCGAAGCCGTAAACATGCCGGAACGCATCACCGTCACAGACGGTGGTCGAACAGCCGATAACAACGAAAATGTAGAGCTTGATCGACAAGGATACACGATCGGTACTTCAGGCACAACCGAGGTACGCTTCACAGTCGTCGAGGACAGACAGGTCACGATTGACGACGGAACTACACTCCTGTTGAAAGGGTACGCTCCTGATCGACTCACAGCACCCTCTATCGGCGAGGTTGCAGCAATGATTCTAGGGCTTATCGCCCCGATTGTCGGGATTGTCGCACTGAAACTGCGTGATGATAGACGTCACCAAAATAGTCCACGGAGGGTATTCTAATGCCTCGAATAGACAACATCGACAACGACGAACAGACCTCAGAACCCACGCATGGGTTTGTAGAACTCATCAAGACCGCGGCTGGAACAGCGAAACAAGGCATCATAACAGGTCTCTATTGGGCGAAAGCCTGGCTGCTACTGATTCTCGTGGGTCTTGCAATTGTTGTAGGCCTTCTCGAATGGCTTGGTATCGATACAGGCGTGCCAGATGTTGCTGCTGGATACTCCATCTACTTTGCTGGAGCGAGCCTGATCGGGCTTCCAATCTCTAAAATGATTCTCGATTGGCTCGTTGAACGGTACGGCGAGTTCCTGCACGATGTCGACCCAGCGACTGGGGATGCTGCTGGCTGGCAGCTCCCACCAGAGTCCTGGGAGGACTTGACCGTGTACACAGTCGATGTGCTCGACGACGGCACGGAAGTGGAGCGAGAGATCGAGAAGAGCGAACTCCACACTATCAGTACATCATTCGGGATGGGTTGGGAGTGCGAGCAGTACGACCCGGTCGAGAATCGTGCGAAAATCAGTTACATGGGCGAGCTCGCACCGTACGAGCTGCGCCAAGACAAGTCCAATATCGAGTACATCCAAGGTCGACTCTCAACGATGGCTGACGCGGCAGTGGACGTTATCAGTAACATCCATCAGATCGCCAGAGACGCGTCTGGACGCGAAATCAATAAGAACATTCGCGTCACTGAGGGCATCCGTCTTCAAGATGAAGACGCGGTATCCTCGTCGATTCAGAGTGCAATCCAGAACTCTGCACTAGCCGAGCATCCGAAATTGAATCTTGGAAGCGAGTCTGTTGGCGATGAACGATTACCGGGCGAACACACACCTGAATCTTACCAAAACAACGGTCGTGGTGGTGAGGAACAATGAGTGATGGTAATGGTTCTTCTCGCCCGATTGAGGCAGAGTTCAGGGAATACACCCGAGACAACCTGCCGAACCAGGAACACAACGACGTGTACTGGTTTACAGGACTCGTGCAGAATGAGGTTGTACGTGAACACTTAGCGCGTTGCGAAGAGGCATACAAGCCGGTTGAAGGCATGCCTCGTGAGTTCCGTGACACACAGTACGCCCAAGAGATTGTGAAGAAGTACGGGTCGCACACAGCAACCCGCGCTCTCCAAGTCGGGAATATGGGTCAGTTGAACTACTTCTCTGGGCTTGTCGGGTATCAAAAGGACGTGTCCGGGATGCAGGTGCTGATGGGGTTGATGAAGCTTATCGAGGATATCCCGGTGTTCATCACCTACATTTACGGGATCATGGGTGCCGGCAAGACCGATCTCGCATTCCTCCTCCTGGAAGTGTTTGCATCGATTTACGGGCGTGAGAACGTGTACATGGCGGCAAACCTCACGTCTGAAGATCTTGATGAGGAAATCGATCACTACAGCAGGATTGTCGAGATTCTCGATGAGCGCCGAGAACGCATGCAGGCGGGCGAGAACCTGGATGAGTTCATCATGGTGATCGATGAGGCTGCACAAATCTTCACCGGGTCAGGCGCTGACCAACACAAAGCAAAAGCGCTCGCTAAGATGTTGAAATTGGCACGGAAGGCGAATGCAAACATGGTGTTGATCGGGCAGGACGGGAAAGACGTTGGACCATCACTGCGTGCACTGTGTACGGCGTTCATCCACAAGGAATCCCAGAAGAAGGCAACGTTCTACCGTGACGTGAAGGACCGTCAAGGGATTGGTGAGATGATGTCTCTGTCCGGTATCCCACCCACGAATTACGATGACTACAGTACGTGGGACGAGGGCGAGTTTGTGTTCGACGCAGACGATGAGAGTGACGAAGACCTCGTCACGCGGGCTGAGCTTGATGAGCTTGTGCAGGAGCATGAGCGGGAGATGATGGCTATTCTCGACGCTACAAGCGACCTGACGCAGGCGGAGATTGGTGCGCAGTATGGTGTATCGGATAAGACGGTGCGGAGGGCGAAGCAGCGATATGCGGATGAACTCGAAGAGCTGGGTTTGTAGTTGAATCCAATTTTTTGCCTCGTGTGCGCGTGCGTAGCGCTCGCGTCGCACGCCTTTGGTGGGGAGGGGTGCCGCCTGTCCGGTGTCCGTCCCGTCGCTGTATGGTGGTTTTGATTGCGAAAGCGGACAGTGA
>Ga0306913_100111_pt1 | contig 33818 bp, 31 predicted proteins | sample AntDeeMetagen680_FD_190404 | JGI IMG/M metagenome (GOLD analysis project Ga0306913, IMG submission 190404) | Saline lake microbial communities from Deep Lake, Antarctica - Metagenome #680 (v2) (version 2) | ecosystem: Environmental > Aquatic > Non-marine Saline and Alkaline > Saline | place...
AGTTAAGAAGCTGGTCCTCGTGGATCTCACCGTCTGCTTGTTTGGTTTTAGACACACCTTCAGCAAGCAGACGTTCTAACTAAGCGGCTTTGTGAAGTACTGATACTTGCTGACGAAGCAATATACTGGGCTGCCAAAACGATTCCGTCATGGATGAAGCGATAAAAGATTTCATATAAGTGGAGATTAGAGCCCTACTAAATGCGTCTACCAAGAGCAACCTATTTCGGGAGGGTGAATGCCTGGATCCGGTTATACAAAACCAAAAATTGGTTCTGGATGTTCCCGCCACTCATTGCAAGTATTGCGATCTCTTTGATTTACCTCCTGACGCACCCATATCCGGCATTCTCCGGTGGTCTGTTTCTTCACTCAGGCGAGATTATCTTACAAAACAATTATATTCTCCCCTCAACCATTCCGTACTTCGCAAACGGGACGGTTCCATTCGCATATCCACCGCTCGGGTTCTATGTGGTCGCAGTGTTAAGAGACCTCGGTTTCGGGCACATCACCATCACGAGATTCGTACCAGCTATCTTAACGGTCCTCTATATCATCCCGGCGTTCTACCTTGGTCGCGATCTTCTCGGTGGACGAATCTATGGCTCGGTATTTGCCTTCATAATCGCAATCTCACCTGAGATTCTTCTGTTCACTCTGCCCGCTGGGGGGATCGTCCGTGCATGGGCAATGCTCTTTACTCTGATCGGCCTAAATGCTGGACTTCGGTTATTCAGAGATGGAGGTCAGAAGTGGCTTGTTCTGGGTGGGCTGATGTTCGGTCTCACTCTGATGACCCATCCTGTATTCGCTGCCTTCTATGGAGTCAGTTACATTCTATTTATGATCAATCTTCGGAGAACATCGAAAGGACTTCTTCTCGGTATTGGTTCTGCTGGAATCGGGTTCCTTATCGCTTCGCCATGGTGGCTCCTTGTTGTGAGCCGGCATGGTTTCGAGGTTTATCTTCTCGGATCGTCCTCCCAGGCTCAGTACCTCACAAAGCATCCTCGGCTAGCTGTTTCTGAAGCCTGAGTTCTGTGGCGGAGCGGTTGCACCGGTGGTCTCGACGAGAGAATCTTCGACGAACCGACGGAGAGCTGTCGCTGTCGGCGGCGGCTGCCGCCGACGCGACAGCGTCGCCACTCCTGCCGAAGGCTAGCCCGGTTGGTGATTACCGGCTGAACCGGTCGTCTGGTTGTCGGTTTGCGGGGACGGCCCGACGCGTCGCGAGGGCCGTCCACGCTGCCCGTCGAATCATGTTGATGAACTCCTTGAACGACCACTGCCAGAGGCGACGCCCCCCACGGCGGGGCGTCGCCACGTACTCCCAGTGCAGATACCGCCAGACGTTCTGTAACAGCAAGCTCACCACGACGTACAGCAGCCGTACGACCGGATTTTGTGTCGAGGTCGTCGCAATACTTTGTTCGGAGAGTCGATAGCTCGCCTCGATACCGAAGCGTTTCGCGTAGTGGTATCGAGCGTCTCGTGGTGAGTCGATGAACGGCGCGTCAGCGGCGTAGCCGTGACGCGCCACCCCATGTTCGTCGTACCGTCCGTTTTGGTAGGTACAGTCGATGTAGACGGGAAACTCGACGGTCCAGCTGTGACCGTCGAGTTTCGCCGTCATGTCGTGCTGAATCACGCGACTCCAGCCTTCCGAGAGTTCTTGCTTGATCGTCTGTCCCCAGCGGACGATCGGCATGACGTAGGCGTGGTTATGCGCCTGAAGCAGCGTCAAGCACTTGCTGTCGTAGAATTCGCGGTCAAGATAGACGGCCTTGACGTCGAGGTCAAGGCCGTCAAGGAGACCAAGAAACTCGGCGAGGACACTGCTGGCGGTGTCGCCGTCGGTCAGACGGCGCACCGCCAGCGTGTAGCGTTTGTTCTTCACACGCGCGTAGAGTGTGGCGTAGGCGTGGAACGCGGTGGTTCCACGCTTCGCTTGAGAGTGATAGAGACCGTCCGTGTCATCTTCGTCTCCATAGTAGGCCCGCAGGTGGAGGTCTGCGCAGACCTCCACCTGCTGGGGGAGGACGTCAAGAACGTCCTTCTGGAGGAGCGCGTTACCAACTTGTTCGAGCGTCTCAAGGTCGAACTTGGTGCGGAGATGGTAGAGAACCGAGTTTTCGTGGGGTGCATCTTCGCTTCTCTCACAGAGCGTCGAGACCGAGGTCCCGTCGGCGCACGCGCCGACGAGGACCTCGTAGATGTCTTCAGCATCGAGTTCGGCGTTTTCAGCGAGTGTGAGGGCAACTTCCTCGTCAAGAGAGTTGACGAGGAAGTTAAGGAGTTGGTCCTCGTGGATTTCATCGTCTGCTTGCTGTGGTTGCTTGAACACATCTTCAGCAAGCAGACGTCTCAACTAACCGGCTTTGTGATGTACTGAGGCTGGATTGTTCAATCTACGAATGGCTGTCGGTCGGATGTTTGTGTTGTATGCCGATAAGACAGCCACCCAACTTGCGACTATTTGGAATGTGCTCCTCCCCATCGGCCTCTTCTACTCAGTCGTGAAACGAGAATGGCTCATCTCGACGTGGTTTGGCGGGATTGCAATCGTTGTCACTACGGCGCCTGCCGTCTGGGTTTTCCTCATAGGGGCGGCCAGCACCACGTTATTACTGGTCGATGGAACCAAATCTGTTATTGAAGAGGCCACTGAGACAGTGAGCGGTTATTCCGTGGTCCATGGGGCATTAGTGCTCTCGATTCTATTATATGCAACCTTCGCGACGGCCCTGTTCGCCGGAAGCTATCCGGTCCCTCCGGGCCAAGAAAATACCTTATATATGGAGATTGAGGACGATGACATGACTGCGTACGAGTGGATTCGATCATCGACGGACCCGAACAGCGACTTCGTGGGTGTCGGCGAAGAACTGGAATGGGTCCCCCTCTTCGCCCAACGCGATATTGTCTCTGGTCCATGGGGTGCGGAGTGGTTACAGGAAGACCGACGCACTCAGTATATCTCGATATATAATTCGATGCTCTCATGCCAGACAGCATCCTGCGTTCAATCTCAAGTTGCCAGAGTGGAATCACAGCCAGAATACCTCTACCTCGGAGATTCAAAGATTTCGGAGGACCGATTCCTCCTCCTGTCTCAGGAACTTGACTCATCTTCCTGCTTCGAGCGCTCATTTTCAGATGGACATGCAATAATTTACAGAATTGACTCTGAGTGCCACTGACAACTCCTGTAATTGAAGATTTAAACAGATAATTGAAGTTGTCAATACTCGCACTCATCTTAAATTATAATTCACTGATCAATTACTGGTGTCCTCCACAGTGCCGGTCTGAAGCCATCAATTGCCCACATACTCCCTTTCCCGAGGGGGTATTCGGCAGAAGATACCAAAGAGACAGTCACGAGAGCGTCACGAGACACTCACACCGTCCCCACTCACCACCCACCACGGTTTTCATAGCGGATACAACTCGGAAACCCACCGCTTCAGGGGTGGATTAGCTTACTAGGAACGAGGTACGTAGTGCCGAAAGCGTAGGGGAGTTCACGATCGCTGCTCACAGTTCGCGCAGGAATAGAACGCCCGGATCACGTGTCAAAAGCGCATGGGGAGGGGGATTGTGGAAGACTTCGATGCGAGACAGGTAGACACAGGGGGTGGGGGATGTGTCACCTGTGGGGTCAGTCCCCATGGCACCGGGGGGGCATTTGGGGGGCACCACCACCGGTAGTCAGAGGAAATGTCTACAAACTTTAGTTTCGGATTACATCCCAGATGGCTATCCTAGCCACAGCCGCCGCTGAAGGACCTCGGGGATTATCAGGACCGAGTTCGCGCTGACGCCTGAGACACGGACGATCGCCAGCCTCTGCTCGATGACCGTACTCCGCCGCGTGAACGAAGAGGCCGAGAAACTGGCAGAGTGGTTCGACCTGAGCGAACGAGAAGTGAACTGGGTGCGGACGGCCAAGACTGGTAACCAGAAAGATGGCTACTCGGAGGCGTTGCTTGGCATCGACGAGGAGGGGTGGTTCCCCCTGCGAGTGCGGGCGAGCAAGTACGAGACGAGCGCGATCGATGGTGACGGCCCGTGAACACTCACAATTCACACCTGACGTGAATACCGTGTTCTCGCGTCGAGAAGATGTGTGGATTCGAATACAGTGGTCCGTCGTGATCGAACTCTCGGTCTAGCAATCGTTGCTCTTTGCGAGTAGAGGCCGTGCAACGATCTCCAAGCGGGTCAACGACATTCCCGGATTCGACTGGCAATCGCGACGGGAGTTCGTCGCGCAACTCTTCGGAGAATTCGGAGCTGGCCAGCGTACGTCTACCGAGACAGACCCGTCACCGGACGAGTCCGTTCAGGAGGTGAGGCTGCGTGTCGAGGCGCTCGAAGGACGGCTCGAGGAGTCTGCTCGTGCGAACGGATCTGACAACATCGATCCGGAACGGTTCAGCAAGGCCGTCCACGCCTGCATGGACGCCGAGTACATTTCCTGGGACGAGGAACTACAGTTGCTGGAATCGGTACTGGCAGACCATACCGAGGTGTGACAGTCGCGTCTCGGTGCTTGCTGTGGTAATCACGTCACAGGGTTAGGAGAGCACGCGCTTGAGTTGATGATTGACTGAATAGAGCTCCGGTCGGACTGTGAACAGTGGCAACAATCCCTCACGGAGGTCGTGGTCGCGACGTAGTATAACATAAAAACCACTCACGTTCAAATAGCGATCAGATTCGAGCGTTTAAATTTCGCGTATCGTCTCACTCGATGTAGTACTCCGACACTATCGACGTATGTGGTTTCTTTGATAAGGAAAGAACATTCATACGATCCAATAGCTATTTAGTCTCTCGTTTTGAGAAATATTGTGAAGGAATGGGACGCTATCCACGGACCGCCCGTGGCTCGACGCTGAAGTGTATCTCGTGTAACGCGCCGGTGGTGGAAACGGTCGATGGTGCGTACGCGTGTGTCGAATGCGGGTCGAGCCCGATCAGGCGGAACGCGGAACGAGAGAATGGTGTATCCGAATACAACGACTGACAGTTTGGAATGACGTCGACGACGCCGAACCGGTTCAGACGCGGCCGACAGTCACGTGGTGGTGACCGGACCGGTCGGCAAGCGCGCCATTCCGACGCGGGTGGTGATTCAGTGGACGATGTCCGAAAACGTACTCGAAAGCACGCAACTGACTGACGTAGCGGCGACCGATGAGCAGAGAGCAGTCGGGTTCGTCGCATCCGAGGAGCACAGCGACGCGCTCGTGAGAGAGATCCTCCGCGCACGGGCACGAGGATACGAAGCGTTCGTCGTCCGAATCGACGGACAGACAGGGGAGAGCGTCCGCTTCGCCGAGCAACTCGGTGCGACGGTCGTCGACCTCCGCGCCGACGAGGCCGACCCGAACGCGATCCGACAGCGACTGACGATCGCCGCCGAGAAGGCCGGCTGTTCGAACCTGCTGGTCAACCTCGAGGCCGGCCAGCGTATAGACTACGAGCGGAGCGAACAGCGCCTGGATGGTGAGCGGTACTGTGTGGACGCCGTTCTGGTCGAGACGGAAGACGGCGGCGAAGAGACTGAGACAGATCCGCTTCTCGTCGGGATCCCCGCCTATAACGAGGAACTCGCGATCGGGAGTACGATCCACAAGACCAGAGAGTACGCCAGCGAGGTACTGGTCGTCGACGACGGCAGTGCCGACCGGACGGCGGACGTCGCCCGGGAGGCGGGTGCGACCGTCGTCGAACACGAGGACAATCAGGGCAAAGGAGCGGCCGTACAAACGGTTCTCGACTACGCCCGCGACGGTGAGTGGGCCGGGCTGGTCCTGATCGACGGCGACGGCCAGCACCTCCCGGAAGAGATCCCCGACGTCGCGCGGCCAGTGCTGGACGGTGACGCCGACATGGTGATCGGCAGCCGATACATGGACCAGGGAGAAACCGACGAAACGCCACTGTATCGGCGGTTCGGACAACAGGTGCTCGACGTCCTGACGACCGGGTCGAGTGGCAAGAACATCTCAGACTCCCAGAGCGGGTTCCGCGCGCTCTCGCCGAAAGCAATCGAAGAACTGTCGCTCACGACCGACGGGATCGGCGTCGAGAGTGAGATGATCAACGTCGCGACGGAGCGAGACATCGAGATCACCGAGCAACCGATCGACGTCCGGTACGAGGGGATCGACGGGCAGACCTACAATCCGCTCCACCACGGCCTCAGTGTCGTCACATTCATCCTCCAGATGGTTCGTGATCGACACCCCCTACTGTTCTTCGGCGTGCCCGGAATCGCTCTTACCGTATTCGGTGGTTTCTGGGGACTGGACGCGATCCTCATTTACCAGAGTACCGGGACCTTCTATCCCGCGAAGGTACTCGTGTCCGGGTTTTCCACGATCATCGGTGTGCTCGGGATATTCTGTGGGCTCATTCTGAACCAGATTGCGGGGATGTTCGACAACATTGAGCGATCACCCAATTAAGGATCTCGAATGTCGTCAGAGGATGTAGGATATGAACTACACATACGATGGAACGTTCACAAAGATGAGGATCAGCGTGACATGTGGAACCGAATAATCATCGGTATCGCAACCTCAGCTACGCTCTTGTGAACCACGCTGTTGATTTCAGAGAAAGCGTCAAGAGCATCTTTGAGCGCCTCACCGTCTGGTTTTCTGTAGAGTTCACGACAGAGTTCGAAGGCTCTGAGATACGGGGTTAGCTTGTTATTCGAGATACCCCAGTGGAGCGAGAGGGTCCGGCGCGCTGTCTAACCGTTCCCGGTAGACTTTTCATTCTGGAGAAACTACTTACTGACATGATGCTAACCTCAGTATCGACAACCACCATGCTCGCTATCGGAGTGACGACTGGTACTGCGATTCTTTCAGTCGTCCTCATCGGACTCTTAACAGTAAAAGAGCTCTCTGTTACCTATCCTTCTGTCGACCACCGAGTGAAGGACTCGCTGAATGCAGCGCTTCTCCCCATCCTCTTCGCGTTCGCTATGTTGGTTGTGGTCCAAGTCCTGTAACTGACGTTTTCGGTTCTTTTTTCAGCACTCTGCGTTACTAATCATCATGGACAAGAGTGTCTTCGAACTTGACCCAGTACACTCATCAGAGAACTCTACCGCTAACGATCCGTCCCCCACGGCTGACGTTCGTCCCCCACTTGAATACGCGATATCGCTTGACACGATCTGTGCTCGCCTGCCAGAAGACGCCAACGTATATGTCGCAACCGAGTCACCGACACTGCTGCAGGCAGTCATCAACCGTCACGACTACATAATCTCACATGAGGCTGCTATTCGTCACACCCACACACCTGACGATCACGCTATCCAGTCGGTCACTGGGCCAGCAGACGTTGACTCAACTATTGTCGACCACGTGCTACTACTTGAGCCGGACGCAACCGACAGGGTTCACCAGATCATCGACGCGACCGAGACCGAGATTCCACACGACTGTCTCGTTGGGAACCCCTATTCGTTCAATCGTATTGAGAATCGAGCGGTAGACAGTTGGCTCTCACCGCACCGTGCCCGAACCACCTACGAATCGAGCGGGTTCGAGACCAAGATAGTTGGATATCACGGCCCACGGAGCATTCTGCAGAGCCTAATCGGTCGATTCTGGCAGACGCTTGGCCGCCCAGATAAACGAGACGTATACACACACTGCATGCGAGCCGTATATCGAGAAGAACAACTGCCGCTAGCAATGCTCTCGTGTGTAACACACGTCAAGGCGACTCCAATACAGACAGAGCGATGACTCGCCGCCATGTTGCCGAACTCGTCGGAGACATGCACGCATGGTTCGAGAGTATGCGTGTAGCTAGAGGTTATGGCGGGCCCGTAAGTCACTGGTGGCGTCACTGTCGCCGGTATACAGGCGCTGGATTGGATTGGCGATACGAAGGCATCATCCATGGATATCTGAACCTCTATGAAGCAACAGAGGAGTCACAGTGGTTAGATGCAGCTGTAACAGCTGGGACGGACCTGATCGAGGGACAATTAAAGAGTGGGAACTACCGCGTATCGGCGTTCGAGCGAAATCCTGAGTTCGGTGGAACGCCGCATGAAGCATGTGTCAGTGGGGCACTTCTACGACTCGCCAGGATTAGACGAGACGCAGAGCAAGAGTGGCAACCGTTCGCGCAGACTGCTCGGAAGAATCTTCAATGGCATTTAGATGCGCTATGGCGATCCAAAAATGAAACATTCAGTGACACAGTCGGCCTAGCGTCGTATGTCCCGAATAAAATAGCCAGTACTGTCGAAGCGTTTCTCGAGTGGGACCAATTGGTGGACGGCGAGAATCTGGTCGATCGCCTAGTAGAACCGGCTACCGACACAATTCTCGAACTTCAGGTGACGACTGGACCACATCGAGGCGCGATCCACCAGATGTCGGCGCCTGAGTCAGGTAACAGCGGGGACGGAAAGTTCTTTCCGCTGTACATCGCCCGCTGTATCCCGCCACTCCTCGCGGTGGGCGAAGCAACGGGGGCTAAGCGGTTTACCGAGGCTGCAGTCCAGGCTGGTGAATTTCTCACAACAGTTGAACATGAAGATGGAGGATTCCCCCAAGTTGTCTACGCAAGCGGCGACCTGAACACGTATCCACGATGGATTGCAGGGCTGGGCGACGTGTTGCGGGCGTATGACGTACTAAACACCCGTGGGTATTCCTTCGAAACGGATGCCGTCGAGACGCGATTACGAGCAGGATACGACGAGTGTGGTGCCTTTCGGACGGCAGAGGGATTCGGGCGACTCGCGGGTCGCACGGAGCGTCAGGTGTTCGAGGACGTCCTGCACGTCGTCGGGTGGAACGACAAAGCCTTCCGCTGGCTGACGACGCAAGTGGACACAGTTACAGGTGGCGACCCGAGTCCGATTCGAACACGGTGTCACTTCGACGGGACAGCCGGCCGATTTATCGAAGACACGGATCGAATCGAATTTGTCCCCGGCGGACGGGCTGGACGAACATATAGATGGGACAAGAAATCACGCTGGGCGGAGGTACGGTGATCGAGATGGAGAACGGGAGGACGTGACAATGGGGCGCTCACTGTTTGGAATGCTTGTTGTATTCATTAAGCGGTCGAACCGTCTTGTCCGAACGTATTGGGGATGGCTGATCGGAGCCGCAGTTGGACTCGCCAGCGCGGCTTCGCTGCTAAAGGCGCGTGCGGATCGCCAAGTGGTGATGTCGAACACCGTCTCGACGGCACCGGTAGACAGCGACGACCTCGTAAGTGTGCTTGTGCCAGCGTGGAACGAAGCCGAAACGATCAAGCGCTCAATTCAGGCGTTCCAAGACTTGGCGTATCCGCATCGAGAGATGTTAGTCTGTGCCGGGGGCGACGATGAAACCTACGAGCGGGCGGTTGTGGCCGCGGAAGGAGACGACCGTGTTCGCGTGATAGAACAAAACGAGGCGATGAATAAGCAAGCCGCATTGAACGCATGTCTAGTAGACGCAAGTGGAGACATTCTCTATCTAGTTGATGGTGACTGCGTGTTAGAAGACGAGACGTGGAACGCAGCGGTACGGCCGATCATCGATGGTGAAGAGACAGTTGTTACGGGTACGAGTCGGCCGCTAGATGAACAATGGGGCCAGTTGTTGCCAACCTATCAGCACGTCAAAGAGGAGTACGAGAGGGCACGGCGTCCGCAATATGTTCGTGGGTTACTTGGGCGGAACGCGGTCGTGGCCAGAGAGGCGATGGCCGATTTGGGGAAATTCGACGAGTCAATCCCGGCCGGAACGGATTACAATCTAGCGAAGCGATTGCTGGCAGCGGGGCACGAGATCCGGTTCGTGCCGAACAGTCGGATGCAGTCCGAGTACGCAACCTCGGTCCGTGGGTACTTCGACCAGCAGTCGCGGTGGTTGCGCAACGTATTGTTTCTGGGGTGGGAATGGGAGGAATACAAAGAAGCCCAGACGACGGTAGTGACATGTCTGGTCGGGACCGGAATGTTGGTAGCGCCGGTGGTCGGAGTTTTTGCGCTAATTTTGTTACCGGTCTGGATAGGATTAGTGACATATGGCGCCTTTTCACGGATGCGTTGGATTCGGTTCTTGCAAGAACAGCAGGGACGGTCAGTGCCATTCCAAATAGCGGTCGCAGGTGTTGGCCTGATGTTCGTGGAGTTTGCGGCCTGGGCGTATGCGCTCGGTGAGAGTATGGTACCATCACGTCGCCGCAAGTGGTAGTTTGAAATATAGCTGACCAAAATAATATCGTAATATAATATTTCATCCGGAATGGGTATAATTCACGACACCTCTATAGGAGCAAGGCAATGCAGTCCTTCCAGACTTCAGGATAGACCGATAGGATTTAATTCACCCTCTGTTTAGTATTGTGACATCTGATGAAGATTCTCTCTATCGGTGTAGAGGCAGACAATGGAGGTGGGATGGTGGTCAAACAACAGATCAATAATAAACTGGTTGAACGAGGGCATTCCGTAGATGATTTGCATCTCCCCAATCAAATTCCCGTTCTTCCAAAGGTCAATTCTATTTCTCAGATTAGACAGAGAATTGACCGTTACGACCTTGTCCACTGCCATAGTATTGTAGGATCGCATGCGCTATCCTCGGCACTTGCAGTTGGAGCTTCAACCACACCCTTGGTCTACCATACACACACGGCATTCTTTTCCGATATTTCGTGGAAAGAGCGATATTTACTACGGTACCTTCTCCGATTCCAAACTTCACAGTCAGACGCTGTGATCTACGTCTCCGAACTAGAGCGAGAATTGTTGTCCTCTTATATTTCACCTAGCCCGTCCTCTGCTGTAATTGAGAACAGAGTGGTAATTGAGGAAGGGAGCTCAAACGGTGATTTGGAGAACTTTCCTGAAGTCCAGGAACCATATATGATTTCAGTGGGAACTATTTCACAACGCAAGGGCCAGCACCGGATTGTGGAAGCAATGCAGTATTTCGACGAATTGGACTTGGTCTTAGTTGGTAACATTGAGACAAACATTTACAAACAGATAGCTGACCAGGGATTATCTGAGAGCGTTCATGTTCTCGGACGCGTTGAACCAGATAGCTCGGTCCACGCCCTTATCTCAAACGCTGAAGGGCTAATTCATATGTCCAGTTATGAGTCATATGGTCTCGTCATTCCAGAGGCACTTGCACACGGTGTTCCAGTCGTTTGTTCGGACCGATGTGGTGCGAAGGAGTTAATTACGAGTGAAAATGGACGAGTGGTTCCAGTCAATTCAAACACGAAAAACCTAATCAACGCAATACATGATGTGGTACACCTCTCACCGGACCCCAATAATTCGGTTAGAGACTGGTCAAGAGCGATAAGCAAGATAGAACAGATTTATGAAGTAGTATTAAGATGCACAACATAGATACGAATACACATTGTTAAACAAGAAGTACCGTTTCAAAACTAAAAAAGTGTACCCGTCTTGTTTCAATAGATGATCAATAAATTTAAATGCTTCAGAACATCATCAATATTGTTAGATAATATTATAAAAGGGGATGTTAAAGACATGAGTCATTCATGAGTGCATAAATTATCCACATACAGGGCCCTGAGTTCTACTAAACAGTACAATATAGTGATGGCCAAGTAACATTAGTATGAATATTACAAGATCAAGCTTCAAAGTATTTGGTGCAAATAGTCTCGGTGCTATATTGGGTTTCGTGGGGATTACATTCTTTGCGCGTCAGCTAACCCCATATCAGCTGGGGGCGTTTTTCATTTTCCAGTCCCTATTTGGACTACTCTCAATTCCATCAGATTTCGGTATCGACGGAGCAGTCAACAAACGAATTAGTGAGGGAAAGCCATCAGGCGCTATATTCTCTACCGCATTGGCTATGAAATTTCTCCCTCTACTACTTATTACAATTTTAATATTATTATTTAAGAATGTTGTAAATTCGTATATTGGGAAAGAATTGTCACTTTTTTTGGTGGGTGCATTAGTCTTGCAAGCCTCTGGAGGGTTAGTGCTACAAACCCTCAAGGGCGAGCTACGAGTTGGTGAGACAGCCCTTCCAAAGTTATTTCAAAAGATTATATACGTATGTCTCGGTGCAGTTTTGATAATCTATGGATTTGGTGTCTTTGGTCTGGTTTACTCATTTATCGCTGGACTCATTGTGATGATACTGTGGGCGAGTTACCGAAGTTCGATCCGACTAAGGAAACCATCAATCGCTCAAGCCCGTTCGTTGACTAATTATTCGAAATACGCAGTTCTCTTTGCTGTAAAAGGACATTTTTATAGTTGGGTGGATGTTGCTGTCATCAGCCTATTCCTTACACAATCCCACGTAAGCGAGTACGAACTTGCGTGGAGGATCACGATCATTGTTATCTTACTAAGTAGAGCAGTCGGACAGTCAATTTTTCCACAGATCAGCCAGTGGCACGCTGAAGGTAAAAAAGAACAAATTGAGGAGTTAATATCGAGAGGAACAGCTATGTCACTGTTTTTAGTTATTCCTGCGTTTTTCGGCAGCCTTGTGCTATCCACAGAAATTCTGGGAGTGATTTTCGGAGAGGAATACGCTACAGCTGGCATAGTATTAATTATACTCATGGGTGAAAAATTATTCCAAGGAGCTCACGTTATTTTGGGCCGGTCGCTTCAAGCAATTGATCAACCAAAACTAGCAGCGAAGGCCACTGTCATCGCGTTAGTCCTAAACGTGTTATTGAATCTTGTTCTTATTTGGAAGTATGGAATAATAGGTGCAGCTGTTGCGACCACTATATCTTTCAGCATGAACACTATCATTCATGCGAAATACCTATCAAATTTTGTGTCTATTCGAATTCCATACAATCAAATTGGTGGGATGGTAGCTGCTTCAAGTGGAATGTTGATGTGTGTGCTAGTAATGAAGATGATAATAAGTGCTGATTCAATTCTATCCCTTACTGCTACGATAATAATTGGAACATTAATATATATACTACTTACACTTGCTTTCCCTTCTCTTAGGGAGTTAATGACTGATACGGCTCAGCAATTATTCCGCTAGGTTTTTTGAGATAGTGAAAATTTCCACACCTTATTGATATATATTCTGTATTTTCATAAAATACTATAGTATTAATAACCGATATTGCTAATTAACCATTATCGTGGCTGCCAGTTGAGTACTTGCTCGGGGTTACGGACGGTGACCGTCAACAACAGTATTCGTAGAACAAGCGCTTGGGTCACCAGCAGACTCGAATTGAGGCTTAATAGCCGAAAACACCGTCACGGCCATGTGTCGCCGCGCGTAGAACCAACTGTCGAGCCGAACGTTGTGGACTGATTACGTAGTGCTCGATGGCAGGGGGTTCACTCTTGTCCCACAAAATCCAAATCAATCTACTCTCTACAACGACAAGAGGGCTGATTTCTGTCTTTTTCCAGAATAAACCCCCCGCTCGGCTGATACGCTTAACTGAACACGATCCGCGAACTACAATAACACTAAATATTCACGACGAGGTACTGCCATTATGCTTGACAAAATTCGGTTGATCCGGAAATATCCACATGTTATCCCACGCCATATAAATCGACTCTATCATAGCCGATTGGGAACCCAGCCTTACAATGCAAACGGAATTAATATCATCAAACAGGATTGGGATCGACTAATAATCCTAGATGCATGTCGATATGACGTTTTTGTAGATCAGAACGATCTACCAGGAACAACCAGAAAGGTGCAGTCCAGAGCGGGTACGACGACAGAATTTCTAGAATCGAACTTTTCGGACAAAAATCACCACGATACAATATACGTGTCGTCGAATAGCTGGTTCTTCCAACTCAAAGACGAATTAGGAACTGAATTCTTCCAATCACAATTCACTGAATCAGATCGAGAAGCAGTCGATACGGCGATAGAGCTCAGCAAGGAACATCCAAATAAGCGACTTATTACTCATTTGGTGAATCCCCATCATCCCTACAGGGGAGAGACAGCAGAACGCGTATTTACAGATCAAGGCCACCACCTGTTCGACAAAATGACGGCAGGAGATCACAACGCTACTACTGCAGAACTACGAGTCGCGTATGAAGAGACACTTGAATATGGGCTCGATCTTGTTATCGAATTGTTCAAATCTTTTTCTGGCCGAATGGTTGTGACTGCCGACCATGGGGAACTTCTCGGCGACAAAGTGGGTCCAATTCCTATGGTAGACTATGGGCATTACTCTAAATATTGGGTTGACCCATTGGTCATAGTTCCATGGCACGTCTACGAAACAGGTGAAAGGCCAATAATTTCTAGTGATTCGCCGATAACTCAAGAAAAAATATCTGATAAAATGGTCGAAGACCGATTAGAGGCACTAGGTTATCGCTAATATAGACTCTACAACCAGATCTCATTTAGAGATATTTCAAATACCGTTTAGACGAGTTACTTTCCCAGTATTGATAGAAACCCTTGGATTAAGGTAGTAGAGACCCTATTAGAGTGTATGAAAAATAGAGAATTGATACAGCGTGGAGCACATCGATTTGCACTTGAAATTCTCGGTTTGTATACCGTTCTGTGGATCACTGGTACATCATGGTACCCTTTAGGCAAGAATATCTATGAAGAGGATTGGGATGCTCTCATTATTTTGGATGCTTGTAGAGTTGATGCTCTCCGGGAGGTAGCACCCGAATATGACTACATTAAAGAGGTCGATTCGGTCATGTCAATAGCAGGCACATCAAAGGAATGGGTCGATCATACGTTCACTGAGAAGTACCAAAGTGAAGTAGCAGAGACAGCATATATAACAGCCAATTCTTTTGCTGAACAATTAGCAGAAGAAGATCGAGATTATCTTCGGTACTTAGAATCTGAAAAATCAATCGCATATAAATCAGACTTGTTTCATAAATATTTATCTAGAGACAAATTAAATAGCGATGATTTTCACACATTCACACCACTTTTCAAGCAAATCGTTGGGGACCCTGTTGATCAATTACACCCGGAAGTAGTAACAGATGTAGCAATTCGCACGGCCCGGAAGTCAGATGCAAACCGGTTACTAGTTCACTATATGCAACCACACAAACCATATCTTTACGCCTATAGTCAAAGCGAATCATATAAAGATCGTCACAGACGGCCATTTAAATACCTCCGTCAGACAGGTAATAAACACAGGGTTTGGCAAGACTATCTTGATAACCTCCGCTTTGTACTTGATCATGTGGAGACGTTGTTATCCAATACAGATGCTAAGAAAGTAGTGATCACAGCAGATCATGGAGAAATGTTTGGTGAACTAGGAATGACCGGTCACAAGGCAGGGATTATTCATCCAGTGCTTCGATGGGTACCTTGGTGTGTTACGAGGGCAGAAGATTCGGGAGAATATGAGCCCAGCGAACACCTAACTGATGATCAAGCTACCGAAAAAGAAGTTCAAAATCGATTAGATGCACTTGGTTACACGTAAGGCTATGAATTTATTAACTCCACATAATAAAGTACCAAAAACCTGCCAGTCGTCATTAGATCATTTAAAATACCGTCAGCACTAACGATCATAAAATGAGTTCAGACCCTCGGTTGTTCGTTTATTTTCTTCTGCTTGTACTCACGATTGCCACACTTCCAGTGGGAGGCACACCAAATGATGCGACCCCAAGCCGGATCTTGGCAGAGCAGAATGATCTGGAGTACACCGATCTCGACGATGACAACTCTCCCGAAATTCTCCGAATTGAGTTTGATTTTACCGAAGATGGAACAACTGACCAGGTGATTATCTATGATCGCGGTGAAGATATGACTCGAGCCGGTGACTGGCGTAACGCAGTTGATTATCGAAACGACCTCTTTGTTTACGACGCTGAGAGTGATGGACAGCCGGAATTGGTAATCGATTTCCAGACGAAGAGTGACTCGTTCGTTGCTAAGCTTTATGACGATCATACAGACGAACTCTCATACCAACTCGACTCAGATCACTTCGAACTCGAACAACCGGACTCACCCGCTCTTGCTGTCCGCTCACTCGAACCTTGGATGGAAAATGGGCAAATCTCCTACGATCTGCGCCTGAACGTCACGGACCCCGTCCGCTCGTCGTTCACTTGGGCACAGTACAAGGATATCACCGACAGGATTGAGACAGACATCAACGTCTCGGATGTTGACGACGACGGTGTGCCTGACTATTCAATTCGACAGATCCGAACTAATCTCCCACAGAGCGCAGGGCAGGTTCGAACCGAGCTCACAGTAAATCGTGGTGATGAAGCGGTCCTATCGCCGAACGATGGTATTCTATGGCCATACGTCGGTACAGAGGGTGGGTACACCAAACCGTATGGTGAAGCATCACCTCCAATCAAAATCGACTGGGATGACGGACGAGTAAACATGGTTGGAGAGTTCGTCGCCTCTCGCGGTGACGAAGATAACTATTTTATATATTCCATAGATCGGTTATCCCGCCAGAACGCCTTACCACTCTCTTTCGAATATCCGTTTGCGTTTTACGATCTCGCCGAGGACAACGATTCCCGGCCAGAATCACAGGTACGAATGGTATATTACCCACAGGGGAGTCGACGTGGTCCAGGGTCCTATGCGAGGAAATCTCCGACGACGTCAGGAGAGTTACGGTACTCTTGGGATCAGGACAACGACGGAGAATGGGAGTACAAATTCGGTGGGATTGGAACGGCACGCTACGAAAACATCACTCGGCTTGGCTCGTATCGGTATCCAAATCCGGGCTACGAGGTCCTCCCCACGTGGGTTTCTGATCAAGTCTGGCGGAGTGCAGTCTTCGTCGTTAGACCGGACGGCTTCAAAAGCACAGAAGGGATTTACGAAGGAGATTACAACGATGAGGCTCGCCAAGCTGCGCTAGGACTCCAGTCGAAAGAAGGGCGACTATTTCCGAACACGGCTCCTGGATACAGGTTAGAAGCTGCAGATACTTATCGTAAGACTCCCCAACTCTACTACAGCCCGATTGACGAACAGCTCCACTTACACGGAATGTCCTACGGATACTGGAACCATAGCGAGGGACGAGTAACCTACAAGGACTTTGACAACGATCCGTACGTTGACCGATGGAGACGTGTATCTGATGGAACCAACAGCTCCCTGTACGCGTCAGAACATGGACTCATATACACCACACGTAATCGGACCGTCGTTAATCAAGGCACTGTGAACGAATCTTCTTTCGTTACCTCAGTTCCGACGACGACAGCAGAATGGAAGAATCTCAGAAAAACGATCGGTACACAACCGGACACCAACCGGACTGACCTTCGATCGATCGTGAACAGTACAAATGGCCGACTGTCCGAATTCCCGGAGTTAACAGCAACCAAAGGAACGACCACCAATAGTTCGGTGCGTGTGTACGCCACGGTTGAGGAGGAACTCTCATACAACGGGCGGTCGTTCGAGCCTGAGACGCCAATCGTACTTGTTCTTGATTCATCCGGTATCGAAATCTATGAGCGGACGTCCCCAAGGCTGAATATATCAACAGTCCAAATCACGCCTAAAAATGCCGGCCCGAGCGATCAAAGGGTTGTTGAAGCAACAGTAACAAACAAAGGATGGGAAGATGCCACAGAGGCCACGCTTACAATTCAGGTCGATGGATCAGTGGTCAAAGAACAAACTGTAAATATAGATGGCAAGCAGACAAAGATAGTCCAAATGAAGTGGTGGCCACAGAGTAACGTCGAAAACGCATCTGTGGTGTTGAGTCATCGTTCCAGTGGGGATGTGACTCGAATAGATGTCGGTATCGATCCTGTCAACTCAAACCTCTTCGATCGTTTCACGAACGGCATGATGAGCGTTCCAGCGGCGGTTGGTTTGTTGGTAGTCGTCTTTTTAAGCGTCATCATCACTTGGAGGCAACTATTCTATGAATCTTGAGCGGAGATCCCACGAGACCCTCGCACTCGGTTTCGTCGCGCTGTTCGCTCTCTCTCTGGTCATGTATTTTCTGGTCCGGTACAACGGAGTTTTTTCGATCGTCGACGTTGCGGTGTTCACCAACGCCGCAAATAGCGTCGTTGAGACCGGAACTGTCACCGAGGGCCCGAACTACTCAAACGGATTCGGGTATCCTGCTCTCGTCGGGGCACTTTCTCTTCTAACGGGTGTATCCGTGCCTGTACTCCAGCTGTACGTGATGCCGTTTGGCCTCCTATTGACACTGGGCGCGGGCTACTTAGCGATTCGCGCCATGTATGACCGACGGACCGCTATCTTTGGGGCGCTGTTATTGTTCATGCATCCGTTTCTCCTGTTCAGTACGTTTCGGTCGACACACGAGAAGTTCACCTATGCACTGATCTTTCTCACACTGTTTACTCTGTACCAGTCGTTCAGACGCCGTGAAGGAGAGGTTAAGGTTCAGTACATCCTTCTGAGCTATTTTTTCGTGTTCGGTATGATATTCTACAATGTGTTCTTTTCTTCCGCATTCATCGTCGCTATCGGTACGAGTGTGTTCGGAACAGCACTACTGATGATATATTTCGGTCACGATATCGAATTGCGACGACTGAGCTACACCGTCTTGATTTCGTTCGTCATGCTCATATTTACTGTTCTATTTGTCTATCCACCGTCACGAAGTTTCCTATTCAGTCTCGGTCCGTCGATCATCCAAGGAATGTCTTTGCTTCTCGGGAACGCTCCGAGCGCGACCGGGACACAGCCGTACCAGACGGTGTTTACTGAGTGGCAGTCCTTCGGTACTTATCTTGTACTGATCAGCTTTTACTTGATCGTGTTCCCGATAGCTGGTCTAACCTGGTTGTATCGGGGTTATAAGATACTCAAAATTGACGTTGCCAATGAACTTCCGATCGGAGAGATCTTTGTTCTGATCCTGTTCGGTGTGTTTAGCCTCCAGTTGTTCGGGGCCGTGATCGTTGACCAACTTGGGATCTTAGTCGGAACCAATATGCAGTTACGAGTACTCCCAATCATAGGTTTCATATCTATCATACTTACAGCGAGCGCTGTAATCAGGTCGTATCGATGGATGTCGAAACCGACTGAAGAGGAATCCGAAGAACAAACAACCGGCATAATCACCAATGGTGATTTTTATTCAGTATTTGAAGCAGTGGTGTCTAAAGCCATCAGTAAACCGAAAGCGATCAGTTTGATATTCACGATTCTATTAGTAGTGTCCCTCGTTGGCTTCGCTGGAGCAGCGACCATCAAAGCGTCAAGTGATCCAGCTATTTCCACAAACTGGATATTCAGTACACAGGAAGAACAAAAGGGAATGGATTGGATAAACACGCATACGAGTGAGGACTATGTATGGGTTGGATATAACGAGCGGATAAGAACAGGCTACACTATCAGATATCCTGAGAAACCGGTACAAAACACATACGATATTGCCGGTGTTGACTTGGCTACGCACGTAGTGATGCGATCTTCAACGATGGAAGAGCTTGCAAACGCTGCTGGAGTCCCGCACCCACCGGTAGACGATGCACACCTGATCTACTCCAATGGGCAAACCCAATTCTATCGCTACGATGAGTACCGCACACTGGATGAATTTAACGATGCACTGAGGGGGGAACAAGAGTGAGGATCTGCATCGCAGCACACCGATTTCCACCAGAGATGGGAGGGAATGAACTGTACAGCGAGCGACTGGCCACAGAATTACACCAGCGGGGACATGATGTGACTGTATACACGACTGTCGCTGATGGAGAAAGAAACACCCCATTTGACGTTCGTGAATTCCAAAACGCGGTCCCCGAAGAGTTCGGTTATTTCGCATGGCCCGGCATCTTTCGGCCGAAAATCCTTCGTGAACTTCGCTCGTTCGATGCAGTCCACGCCGTCAACGCGTCAATGTTCTCCGCGGTTGTTGGAGCGATCGCAAAGACTCTATCTGGGTCGACGCGAACAGTACTCACCACTACATACCACTCCCCTCGTGTACAGACCCACCAGACTCTGAAACGGATCTACGATCAGTTTCTCCTTCAACGAGTTTTAGAGCAGTATGACCGACTAATCGTATCCTCAAAGTTCGAACTGCAGGAACTCGATCGATCGTTCGACCTGAGCGATTGTCAAATCGACCGACTTGATATTCCTCCGATAACAGACACCGAACCGCTAAAGATGAACGGACCCAACAATACTGCGGAATCAACCGAGATTTTATATGTTGGCCGTCTGGACTCTCATAAAGGAGTTAATGAACTACTACAAGCGATTGAACAACTTAGAGTAAGTGGAGGCTCGGTCCGTTGTATTGTGGTTGGTGAACAAGAGCGGTGGTACGAATGGCCGGATGAAATCGCCGACATCGTAGATCAAAATGAGGAAGCGTTCGAATTTACCGGATTCATTTCTGAACAGGAACTCGCAGATACATATGCAACAAGCGACGCTCTAGTATTGCCATCAGAATATGAAACCTATGGACAGGTAGTTGTCGAAGCACTTAATTACGGGACGCCAGTTGTGATGACTCCAGTCGGTATCGGACCGGAAAGAATTGAAGACGGATACAATGGTGTTATTTACGATCCCAATGAGGCTAATAGTCTTGTTAATGCATTACAACAAATCAGAAAGGATGATGGAGAGCGCTTGAACAAAAATGCCAAGGAGTCAGTCAGTGACCTTTCGTGGACTGAAGTAGTAAATCATTTAGAAAATATTTACTGCGGAGAATAACACGGAAGAGTTTGATATATGGACTATATTCAATATTTTGAGGTGAGATCTATAAGTATTAGACATATCGGACAGGGATCCGCATATCCAATGTCGTGGGTCAACTTCACTAACCTATGAGTAAAGGAAATATCCGAGCAAGTGTCATAATTGTCAACTACAATGGTAGAGATGATCTCGAGGACTGTCTCCCGACCGTCTGTAATCAGACCCATGATAATTATGAGGTGATTCTCGTCGACAATGATTCGGACGACGATAGCGTCAATTACGTCCGTGAACAGTTCCCTGAGATCAGAGTCCTTGCCAATGATGAAAATCGATGGTATCCTGGTGGAAACAATGATGGTTTTAAACTCGCACGGGGAGAGTATCTTGTAGTACTCAATCCAGATGTCGAGGTCGAGCCAGACTGGCTTGAACACCTACTCGTCCCATTAGAGAACGATCAGACGGTAGGACTGACGACCTCGCGGATCATCCGGTTTGAGGACCGATCACGGCTCAACACCTGTGGGAACCTCGCCCACTACACTGGACTGGGATTCTGTCGCGGGCTGGATGCCCCTGTCGACGCGTTCCCTGATCGTGAGCGAGTGTCGGCTATGTCGGGGTGTTCATTCGCGATGCGCCGTGAAGTCTATGACCGGATCGGCGGGTTCGACGAGCACTTTCAGATGTACTACGAGGACCTTGACCTCTCTTGGCGCGCGCGTCTTGCGGGATACGACATTGTCTATGTCCCCAAATCCGTCGTCTACCACAAGTACAACCTATCTCTCTCCGGACAGAAGCTATTTCGTGTGGAGAGAAACCGGTATCTCGTACTCATGAAGCATCTTCGTGTCCAGACATTGCTACTGTTGCTGCCTGCACTGCTCCTCACAGAACTGCTTGTCTGGGTCTGGGCGGCTAATAGTGGAATGAAGAGTCTCCGAAAGAAAGCAAACTCGTGGATGTGGCTCGTGAGTCATCGAAACTCCATCAATGAAACATCGCGTTCAGTTCAGGCATTACGTGAGCGCTCGGATCAGGAATTACTGGCTGACATGGATGTTGGATTACCGCTTGATCAGCTGGGAGTCCCAAAGCCGATTCGTCCGGTGCTTGACCCACTGATTCGACTTGTGTATCGCCCTTGGCATTGGCTCGCAACACGATAGTTGTGTGATACAGATAGCACAGCCATCAACTCAAGTTGATCGGTATTGTCTGAAAACCGGGTGATTCTTATGCTTCTTGTGAGTGATTTCCTATGATGTCTACGCGGGTGCTGCAGATGACACCAAGCTATCCACCAGTCGTTGGTGGCATTGAAGACCACGTTGCTAACCTTGTGGAACGATTACCGGAACATGGTTACGAGCCAGTAGTACTCACCCCTGATCGCAACGGGGTCGGACACGATGATAAGGTCTATCGGGAACGTCCGCTACTGTCAGTTTACAAGAGCACCTTCGCACCAGGACTCCTGCACCGTCTCTTTACGCTTGAGTACGACCTGATACACGTACATGCCCCGTTTCACTTTGGGCTCGAATTCGCGGCGCTGGCGAGCAAAGTCCGGTCAATTCCGTTGATTATCACTGCACATATGTACGATGCTCGAGATAACACCCTCTACAATCTATACGAGTCAGAGGTGTACGATCGGTGTCTCGACATTGCCGACCGAATTGTTCCGACAACACTCGATTACGTCGATGGGTACGATGTCTTTCAGCGCAACGTTGAGAGAGTAACTCCAGTCCCACTAGGAGTGGACACGGACCATTACCGACCCGTTAGAGGAGCGCGCGAACGCCTCGGCTGGAACGACGACGAGAATGTCTGCCTGTTCGTCGGAGCGATGGAGCGACATCACTTTTATAAAGACGTTGATCTGTTAATCGAAGCCGTCGCACGAACCGACGCAGTGGATCGTCTCGTACTCGTTGGTAGTGGCGACCGGGTGTCGGACCTGCAACAAAAAGCACGCAGAGAAGGAGTCGAGAACTCCGTTGATTTCCCAGGTTATGTCACGGATGAATCCTTACCGGCTTACTACTCTGCTGCCGATCTGTTTGTGTTACCTTCAAAAGCGGACAGAGGAGAGGCGTTTGGCATAGTATTGTTGGAAGCGATGGCCTGTGGGACGCCCGTTGTTACGACCGATATTCCCGGCGTACGAACAGTGGTCGGGGATGGTGGAGTGATTGTGCCACCCGGAGATCGAGCACAATTGATCGATGGTATCGAGCGAGGTTTGACAACCGAGTGGTCACCACGCAATTACATGATTGATAGATATTCTTTAGACAACACTATAGAAGAAATCGCCACCATATACGATGAATTCAACCAATACATATAGTACAATAGGAGAGTCTGGTACGCCAGAGTGTCGTTTGAGCATTATGCTCCTCTCAGCAGTGATATCGACCGGTTTCCATCAGCAAATTTTCAACTATAGTTATGATCAATCACTTACTTAGGATACGGTCGAATAAATCATCGGTTCAAGACCTTTTAGCCACGGATTTATTGGCGATCCTCGCACTTTTTGTTACATTTTCAGACCATTTTGTCTTATCTCCACTCAGATTTATTCTCGGGGTTTTACTGGCGTTGTTTCTCCCAGGATATATATTGATCTCGATCATATTTGCGGAAAGACCACCTAATAGCGATTCCGGCCAAGCGCTTCTCAGTCGAGTTATTCTCAGCGTGGCGCTAAGTATCGTCATTGTCCCAGCTCTGGCAATAGCTCTCCAACATAGTGGAATCGGAATTAAGCGAGTACCAATTGCTATAGGACTTTGCGGAATAACAATCCTGCTTTCAAGCGTGGCTGTGTGGCGACGTCTCTCGATACCACCAGAACGTAGGTTCTGTATAAGCGACGAAATTCCGTCTCTAGAAGTGTCTATTCAGGGTTTTAGGGAAATAGATCGATTTACGCTGCTATTGACAGGGTTAATCGTAATCGCTCTACTCCTCGCAAGCGGTGCCGCAGTCTACGCGGTATCAAGTCCAAGTGGGTCTAGTGCCTCAACGGAGTTTTATCTCCTGTCTGAAAACCAAACAGGGGCCTTCGTGGCATCAGGCTATCCCACTGAGTTCGTTCAAGGCCAACCAGAGAGAATTGGTGTTGGAATCAAAAATAACGAAGCCGAGTCGAAAAGCTACGTTCTTCTCGTTGCCGTGCAGCAGACAACTGAGCGGTCCAAAGATGCAGAGGTAATTGAGCGAGAGGTACTTCAACGACTTAGTATCTCATTGACTGCCAATGATCGAACTGTCGTTCCAATCAATACTTCAATTCCGACAACAGGCGATAGCCTGCAATTAATGTTTGAGCTACATGAATCTGGTTCTGGCCTAAATGAACCCTATCGGGAAACCTATCTTTGGGTGAATGTGACCGGCAGATAGACGGTAAATCAGTAGAACCGAGAGTTTTAGTTCCTCTACCTGGACAAAAGCGACAATTCATGAGGACTGCCCCGTCAATGACAGAAGCTGTCAAATTTGTTGATCCGGGGATGAGAACATTTCGTACGAACTATTGAAATCGTTGTTGAGTGGCATCTCAAGGTAATCTGTAGGAAGGCTCTTGTCGAGACTGTAGTGCGGAAAGTCGACAGAGATTCAACAATTCTAAAAGAGTCTGGTATGGCCGCTGTAACCGAATGACGCTCGTCGTGGCACACTGCAATCCGCCTCTTGTTGAATTAGTCCGGAGACATTACGCAGATTATATAGAGCCGGTTACTGAAGAATTGGACGGCCTCCTCAGTGGTTAGAATAAGTCCGAACCGAGGAACTGCCCATTTACACGAGGATGGATGCGATTAACCAAATGTTGGCCACAGCGGTGGATACAGCCCCGATGATGACGTCTATCGGTTCCGCTGCTTAACCGAACACGGATACCCAGATTTAATATCGTACGACTGGACACAAAGACTGTGTCCGACCAGCGCGCTGCTTGGGCAAGGTTCTCACCTCGTTTCGACTTCGAGGGCGGGTTCGCTTTTGTTGTGGTGGCAATATTGCTGCTTGCCGCTGAAACACTCATTCTATTCCGCTACGGCGATATCGGACTGTTAGTCCACACGCTCACCGTCATAACTCTTATTCTGTTTGTCTACCAGTTTGAAGATCCTGTTGCACTTCTGTTTCAATCACTTATTCTTGTTCCAATTCTGCGCATCTTCAATCTCGGAATCCCAACGTTCACAGATAATTCACTTGTATTTCTCGGAATTATTTATCTGTTTATTCTCATGAGTACATGGCAGATCGTTCGTTCTCAGGACCTATCACTGAACGATCTGGGACTTACAGTAAGTGATGCTCGAAGGTTTGTTCCTGGGATGGTTATCGGCGCTGGATTCGGTTTGATTCAGTTTTTCTTCTCTCTCGAGCCACTACAATACGAACCTAATATCAAAAACTATGTTTTAGTTATTCTTGTAACCGGTCTCCTAGTCGGTTTCGTTGAAGAAGTTATTTTCAGAGGCCTTATACAACGATGGGCTGGGGAGGTATTCGGTCAATGGCCCGCAATCATTGGTGTAAGTGTCCTGTTCGGATTCATGCACAGCGTCTGGCTAGCACCAATGGACATTGTGTTTGCTGGTACAGTTTCGATCTTCCTTGGCTGGATATATGCAACCTCTCGGAATATGTGGTTTATCACTGGAATCCACGCTATGATCAACATCACCGCCTTCTTGATCGCCCCACTGTATATGTCGTATGGGAATTAATAAGAATATTATATAATTTTTTTGAGTATTATAACTCCTGTCGCTAGGGTGGGGAGTGTACTAGATCGACAGCGGTAGGTAGTTTGGAAAGTGACCCCTGTGCGATTGATTAATTACCTTCGTGAGAATCGCCCACTAGATATCGCATCTCTTCTGGTGAAGTTCACTGACAATCATCAGTTCTAAGATGGCTGCCCAGACAGGTGGTCGTAGGATGACACGCATACACGACCTCGAAGTCCGCGATCTCCAGGTCAATACGGACGAACGCGGCCACCTCGTCGAAGTCTTTCGCGAGGACTGGGACGAGTACGGAATCGATCCGGCGATGTCCTACTACTCGATGACGTATCCGGGAATCATCCGGGCGTGGCACAGACACCTCGAAGGACAGATCGATCACTTCATCTGCCCGCAGGGACGCATCAAGGTCGGCGTCTACGACGATAGAGAAGACTCGCCGACGCAGGGCCAGCTGAACACGTTCGTCATCGGCGAGCACAACCAGCAGCTGATCAGGATCCCGGGGGATTGCTGGCACGGATTCAAGGCGATCGGTGACGAGCCGTCACTGCTGATCAACTATCCGACGGAGCTCTACGACTACGAGGACCCCGACGAGGAACGCATTCCCTACGATACCGACAAAATACCTTTAGACTGGGAGGAACCACCCCACGAGTAACAATGAAAGGTGTCTTACTCTCTGGGGGGACCGGATCACGTCTCCGGCCGATCACCCACACAGGACCGAAACAACTCGTCCCGGTCGCGAACAAGCCCGTCCTCGAGTACGCGATCGAGGACCTGAAGGAAGCCGGCATCACTGAAATCGGCATCATCCTCGGCAACAAGGGCCGCAAAGAAATCCAAGATCTTCTCGGAGACGGCTCCGACTACGGCGTCGACATCACGTACATCATCCAGGGGAACCCGCTGGGGCTCGCCCACGCGGCTGGGTGTGCACGGGATTTCGTCGGTGACGACGACTTCGTGATGTACCTCGGGGACAACATCCTCAAGTCGGGCATCACCGACCTCGTCGAGAGCTTCGAGGTCGGCGATTACGGTGCCGGGATCGCCCTGCAGGAAGTCGACGATCCACGGGCGTTCGGGATCGCCGACGTCGACGACCGTGGGAACGTCACCCAGTTGATCGAGAAACCCGACGAACCGCCGACGAACCTCGCGTTGATCGGGATGTACGTCTTCTCGCCGGCGGTCTTCGATGCCATCGACGAGCTCGAGCCGTCGTGGCGTGGCGAACTCGAGATCACGGACGCGATCCAGCATCTCCTTGAAGACGGCTACGAAATCGACTCCCACGTCGTGACGGGCTGGTGGAAGGACACCGGGAAGCCCGAGGACATCCTCGAAGCGAATCGGCTCGTCCTCGAGGACACGGAACTGACCACAGCGGGTGTCGTCGAAGACGGCGCGGAGACCGACGGCCGAATCGAACTCGCGGACACCTCGGTCATAGAAGACGGTGCCGTCGTCCGTGGTCCCGTCTCGATCGCGGAGCACACGACTATCAAGAGCGGAACGTACGTCGGTCCATACACCTCGATTGGTGCGAACTCCACGTTGGAGGATATTCACATCGAGAATAGCGTCGTCATCGGCGACTCTGAGATCACGGCGAACGGGCGTATCGTCGATAGCCTCCTCGGCCGTAACGCGAACGTCGAGAGCGCTGAGGAACTCCTTCCTGAGGGCCGTCGTCTCGTCGTCGGAGAGAACTCCCAGCTCAAACTCTAACGATGCGTATCATCACTCACACCTGTCCGGACTGTGGCACCGTCGTCGCCGCGAACGAACTCGAATCCGACCGTGTGATGAAGTGTCCCGGCCTCGACTGTCAGGCAGTCCTCCGCTTCGAAGACCTCCCAGAGGACGCACGCGACTACTTCTTGGAAAACCGGGATCGCTACCAGCTCTAACGGAGTACGTCCCCGACAGCTTCGATATCCTCGCGTAACGTCGGCTGCGGACGGTCGAGCGTCGATTCCACGGTGCCGACGTCGAGGCAACTGTACGTCGGTCGGGGTGCGTCCCGTTCGACGTCCGCCATCGATCCCTCACTGAGCAGCTCCTCGTCAGCACCGACGTGCTCGGCAATCTCCGCCCCGAACTCGTAGGGAGTAACGCACGACGAACACGCAACGTGAACGAGACCGCCCGCGTCCTGCGCGATCAGGTCGAGCAGTGTTTCGGCCGCCTGACCCGCACGCGTCGGCGTCACCCACTGGTCGGTAAACAGCGGAACGTCTTCGCCAGCCTGGAGACGGTCGCGAACCCAGGCGGGGAACCCGGTGAGGTCGCCACGGCTTCGATGGATGCCCCAGACGAACGAGAGGCGAGCGACGAGCGCGTCCGGGACTTCCTCACGGACCGCTCGCTCGCCGGCAAACTTCGATTCCCCGTACACCTGTACCGGGTTGGGATCTGCCGACTCGCTGTACGGATCACGCTCAGTGCCGTCGAAGACGTAGTCCGTCGACACGTGGACGAATTCGATACCCCTCGCAGCACACTGTGCAGCGATCGTACCAGGTGCGTCACCGTTGAGCGAGTGTGCTGATTCGGGGTCCGTTTCACAGCCGTCGACGTCCGTCATCGCGGCGCAGTTGACGACCACGTCCGGATCGTGTCGATCCAGGATGTCGTCGAACGTGTCGGACTCACCGAGGTCGAGCGGGGTGAGGGGGATCTCGAACGCTGGCTGTGTCGAGTGGTATGTCCCGGCGATGGACCAGCCGCGTTGCTGGCCCTCCCGGACGACGTTACTGCCGAGGAGTCCGTTGGCTCCGACGACGAGGAGGCGCATAGTGTCCTGTTCCGACAGTAATGTAAATAGGTGCTGCGAACGAGACATCGACATGCGAATTCTCGTCACTGGCGGCGCTGGCTTCATCGGATCGAACTTCGTTCACCACGTGCTCGCCGAGCACGAGGACGACGAAGTTGTCACGCTGGACGCGTTGACGTACGCGGGCTCTCGCGAGAACCTCGACGGCGTGCTCGACGACCCGCGTCACGAGTTCGTCGAGGGGGACATCCGCGATCGAGAACTGGTCACTGATCTCGTCACCGACGTCGACGCGATCGTTAACTTCGCGGCGGAGTCGCACGTGGATCGATCGATCGGCGGTGCAGAACCGTTCGTCTCGACGAACGTCCAGGGGACCCAGACGCTGCTCGACGCCGCCAAGGATGCGGACATCGAGCGGTTCGTCCAGATCTCGACTGACGAAGTGTACGGCCAGGTTCTGAACGGAAAGTTCTCGGAAGACGACCCACTCGAGCCACGGAATCCCTACGCTGCCACGAAAGCAGGCGCTGACCACCTCGCCCAGTGCTTTCAGACGACCCACGACCTCCCAGTGCTCGTCACGCGCACCTCCAACAACTTCGGGCCTCGACAACACCCCGAGAAGCTCATCCCGAAGTTCATCACGAACGCCGCCGCGGGCGAGAAGCTTCCAGTCTACGGCGACGGGTCGAACGTCCGGGAGTGGATCTACGTCGAGGACAACTGTCGTGCACTCGACCTCGTTCTCCGCGACGGTACCGTCGGCGAGATCTACAACATCGGAAGCCACGCGGAGAAGACGAACCTCGAGGTTACCGAGGCGATTCTGGACGCAGTCGGCGCGGACGACGACCTGATCGAATTCGTGGAGGACCGCGCCGGTCACGACCAGCGCTACGCACTCGAAACCGAGAAGATCGAGGCCCTCGGCTGGGAACCAGAGTACACCTTCGAAGAGGGTCTCGAGGCGACCGTCGATTACTACCTCGGCTAACATGGTCGACGATCGAAAGCCAATTCCACCGGACGAGTGGCAGAATATCGTGGAGAACGTCCCCATCGTCTCGGTCGATCTCGTCATCGAGCACGACGGTGGTGTGCTTCTGGGGAAACGAGAGAACGAACCGGCGAAGGGAGAGTGGTTCGTCCCCGGCGGAACAGTACTCAAAGACGAGTCACGCGCCGACGCCGTCGACCGCGTCGCCGACGAGGAACTCGGGGAGCCAGTCGTCGTCGGCGAGTGCCTCGGCACATACGAACACTTCTACGATACGGCCGACGTCGACGGTGTCGAGTCGAAACACTACGTGGCGACCGCATACCGCTGTGAGTTCGAACGAGCGGACCCCGCAATCACGGGAGACGAGCAACACAGTTCATTCGAGGTGTTCCGCCCCCCGTACGAACGTCTTCATCCGTACGTCGAGCGGTATCTCGAAGCACTGTGAGGAGAGATTAGTTCCCGCGACCCGATCCACGCTGAACCTGAGCCTTCGGGAACCGGTACTCCTCACCAGCCACCTGCAGGTTCCGGTAGTAGGCGTCGAGCACCGAGGGACCGTCGTAGGGGTCACCACGGCCAACCCCGACAGCGAGCACCTCGGCGTCACCGTAGGCAGCTAACGGCGTCGCCCCGATGTCCTCGAACAGCCCCGAGGACACCGTCAATTCCTGCCAGGCGGGCTCGGAGTCGTCGTCGAGTTCCACACCAACGTCGCGGGTGTGCCACTGATCGGTACCCCGATCCTGCTCGAACTCCCTGATGACGGCCGTCAGTCGGCCGGCGAGGGCGTCGTCGACGATGCCGGTCTCGCGATCCGTCGCAGGGGGCTGGCGCAGGATGAGCCAGACCTCGTCGGGGCCGACACCAGCCGCTTCGTCCTCAGTACCGACCGCGGACACGTTCTCCTCGGTGACCAGCCACTCGTAGGCGAAGCCCGATCCGCCGCCGAACGTGGCGAGATCACGAACTGTGAGTTCACGGTCCGTGAGTCCGAGCATCGAGAACCCGTAGTCGTAGGTCACGCGATCGTCGGACGCGCCATCGTCGGTCCCGTCCTCGCTCTCGCCGTCGTTCCCTCGCCCGCCACCGCGACCCTGTCCCTCGCCGCCGCGGTCCGAGTCCTCCGCGGGCAGCGACGTGATGTGCAAGACGCTTTGGTCGCGCGACCGACCTTCACCGCGGCGGGTCGGATCGGATGCGCTCTCGACGCGCACCACGTCACTGAGACCGAGGATCCGGCTGTCTTCGGTGAAGTCGGCCGCCAGGTGGGCGCCGTTGGTATGGGACTGTGCTGCCAGTTGCTGTTGCTCCGCGGCCGACAGGGAGGACAGCGCCGTGCTTCCGAGAACCGTTGCGCCGAGGCCTTTGAGGAGGACTCGTCTATCGAGTTTCATAATGATCGAGCGAGGATACGCAGTCACCGTTCATTGTTAGCCGCGCGAAAGCGAGTGGCCAGTTCGGTAACCCTGTATTGGGCCGACCGAGAGAGACCGATCCTCGCCCGGATGAAGTTGGTGACAAAGCACGGCTTACCGGGATCTTTGGCGGTGAGCCCAGAGGGGCGATCAACAGTCCGATGATCAACTGGTCATCCGCGGACTCAACGCCGTCGTCGTCCTCAAGGACCGACAGCGCAGTCTCAATTGTTACGTCGCGTCATCCGTGTTGATACTGGAAGGCGCGAACGCGGCCGGTTCGTAGGGGATCACGGCCAGGGTTCCGTCGGGGTCGGTCGTGCTGTAGGCGCTCGTGCTCCGGGCGATCGTCGCGTCGGCATCTTCGACCAGCGAGCGGAACTCACTGGTGCCGTCCCACGCGGGGTTGTAGGAGCCGAAAGCGCCGCCGGTGGTGCTCCCGACGACGGGCAGTGCGATGGCGATGACCACGGCGAAGCCGGCTAGGACGACCCGCGGGTAGTCGAGATTCACTCAGATCACCCCCGGCGGGAGGATCTCGAGGATCCGCCTGATCACGACGTAGGCGAAGCCCAGCAGACTGAGGACGACGAGCCACTTCAGCCGCCACGCCAACGGGGCGTCACGCCGAAGGGGGGCAGTCAGTTCGATCACGATCAGGGCGCCGATCAGCGAGACGACAAAGAACAGTTCGATCGACAGCGATCCGAGCAACGCCAGCGCGACGATCGTCGCGCTCATCCACGCGACCTGTCCGACGACGAAGCGTTGTCGCCGCGGCGTTGTCATTGCCGGGAACGAACGAACGACCGGCCTTTGAGCTATCCACGCGTAAAGGGGTGGGATTCAGCGTGGACTCCCGTTCTGGCCGAATCATCGGCAGGAGAATAGCCTCCATTCACGTTCAACGTCCCGCTGTTCAAGCGCACGCCCAAGGGTGCGCCTCCGCCGTCCCCAGTTTGGTTACGACGGAGATACCGTAGACCGATGTTCTTGGCGGCGTTGTAGTCGGCGTGATTCTCGTAGCCGCATTTCAAGCACTCGAACTCCTCACCGTTGCGGTTGTCCGGGTGCGTAAACCCACAGTGAGAACACCGCCGTGACGTGTTCTCAGGAGCCACCTGTGCGACGCTGATACCGTACTCTCTGGCCTTGTACTCGACGTACTCGTAGAGCCGGTTGAACGCCCACTTATGTCCCCACGATGCACCAGTGCGGTCACGAATGTCGGTCAAGTCCTCGAACGCTATCAGTGAACACCCGTGGTCACAAGCTTCAGCAACGAGTTCGTTGCTGATTCGGTGGAGTGTCAGCGTGAACCGACCGTCTTCTTTGCGACCAACAGACTGGATATTCTCGTGTGCCCATCGGGTACCGTGTTCCTGCAATTCACCACGCCGCTTCTCGTATTCTCGTCGCCAGTGGTCGAACTCGTTGCCAGTCCAAAACGTGCCAGTTGAGGCAACAGCAAGATTGTTCACGCCGAGGTCAACCCCGAGAACCGTTCCGTTCTCGGTGGTTTCCCCGTCCGGCGTGTCACTCTCCACGTCCTTCTTGCAGTGGACGTGAAGCATCCAGTTGCCGCTCGTGTAGTGTAGCTCTGCCCCCGTGGTTTCGTACTCGTCAGAAAAGAAGTATTCCGCGTGGGGCGTGTCACTGCTTGCATCTGGCAGTACGTAATCGGCTTCAATTCGGCCATCGACTGTGGCGAGGCTCACGTACTCGTCGTGGAAGGTAGCAGTCCGGTGGTCGTAGACGACGTGTGGACTGGTGAAGTGGGGTTTCGAGGCTTTCTTGCCCTGTTTCCACCTGGCGACGACACTCTTGCAGGCTTCGGCGGCCTTGTTGCGAGCGGCTTGCACCAGCCCACCGTTGAAACCGTCTGTCGCTTCGCGCACGTCGTCGTAGGTTTCATCGTCCAGCGTGGTTTTGCTGGTGGTGACGTATTCACCCTCGAAAGCGTGGTCTGAGACGTATTGAGCGCACCACAGGAAGGTGTCGACGGTGTCTTCGAGGAGTGCGGCGTCGTGGCTGTCCACATCGAGCGCAACGGAGACGGTACGCCGCACATCCATATTTATATGTAGTTGCGATGGTTCTTAAATGCTAGGGAGTCGGACTGTCATCGTTGCGTGGTTTGTTTCCCATTTGTCGGCTTCATCCCACGGCTAAAGCCGTGGGTTTTCGCCTCGCACTTTCTATAAGATTCCGGGATCGGTCCCCGAAGGGACAGCGTATTGTCCCCGGGCCGCTTCCAGTCCAGTACAATGTGGCCGTGGGGACACCTCGCCGTCGGGTACCTCTGTTACTCACTGCTAGCGCGGGCGATCGACCGGCGCGTCTCGGCGCTCGCTGTCGTCGCCGTCGCCGCAGGCACCCAGTTTCCAGACCTGATCGACAAGCCACTCGCCTGGTCACTCGCGGTGTTGCCGAACGGCCGATCACTGGCCCACTCGCTGATCACGGCGACGCTGGTCGGACTGGTGCTGTTCGCAGTCGCACGGACGGTCGACGCGCGGGTCGATACCCGACAGGTCGGGACCGACGGCGGGACTGGACTGGTCCGCCCCGCGGCCGTCCACCTCGTCGGAGCGTTCATGCTGGGATACGGCTCGCACCTCCTCAGCGATGGACTCCACGCGATCGTCGACGGCGAGTTCGCCGTCCTGGCCTACCTCGGGTGGCCGTTGCTCCCGGCGATCCAGTACGGCGGTCCAAAGAGCTTCGTCGGCCACTTCGCGGCGATGGAACTGACGCCGTTTCTCGCACTCGAGTTCGTCCTCGCCGGGCTGGCACTGGTAGTCTGGTATACTGACGGAAGACCCGGCCTCCACGTGGTGAGACGAACGCTGAATCGAGCGCGAAATCAGTAGTTCTCGACCACCCGAATTTCACCAGTGATAACTGGAGGGGTAGCTTTTCACCCCGAACGCGCTCTGAGTGTAGTATCAGTACCTCACAAAGCATCCTCGGCTAGCTGTTTCTGCGGCCTGAGTTCTGTGTCGAAGCGGTTGTACTGACGGTCTCGACGAGAGAATTACGGACGGATCGACGGAGAGCTGTCGCTGT
>Ga0306913_100199_pt1 | contig 22821 bp, 11 predicted proteins | sample AntDeeMetagen680_FD_190404 | JGI IMG/M metagenome (GOLD analysis project Ga0306913, IMG submission 190404) | Saline lake microbial communities from Deep Lake, Antarctica - Metagenome #680 (v2) (version 2) | ecosystem: Environmental > Aquatic > Non-marine Saline and Alkaline > Saline | place...
CACATGGCGGAGGGCTCACAAATCTGCGACTTAGATTGAATTTAAATGCGAGAGCTCGCAGATTTTGAGTCCTCCCCCGGACGGCGGAGGACTCACAAATCTGCGACCTCGTCCCCCGCCCGGGGGGGCAGGGAACTCGGACAATTGAATTTTTATGCGAGAACTCGCCCCCTGTCGCATTAAAATTCAATCTTAGATTGAATTTTAATGCGAGAGCTCGCAGATTTTGAGTCCTCCGCCGTACGGCGGAGGACTCACAAATCTGCGACCTTCGCTCCGCGAAGGGGGGGACAAGTTTTGAGTCCTCCGCCACATGGCGGAGGGCTCACAAATCTGCGACTTAGATTAAATTTTAATGCGAGAGACGCATAAAGACATTTAATCTTCGATTAAATGTCTTTATGCGCTAGGATTTGGAAACTCGCGATCGCGAGTTTCCAAATCCGACTCGCAGATTTGTGAGTCCTCCGCCGTACGGCGGAGGACTCACAAATCTGCGACCTTCGCTTCGCGAAGGAGGGGGACAAGTCTTGCACCTCCTGTCTTTGTGACAGGAGGTGCACAGATCCCCTATCGCAAGACAATTAAATCTTTGATTTAATTGTCTTGCGAGAGCTCGCAGATATTGAGCCCTCAGCCTTTAGGCTGAGGGCTCGTAAATCTGCGACCTCCGGGTCCAACCTTCGCTTCGCGAAGGTGGATGCGACTTGTCGCCTAAAAATTAAATGAATTTAATTTTTAGGCGAGAACTCGCAGATCTTGCACCTCCTGTTTTTGTGACAGGAGGTGCACAGATCTGCGACTTGTTGAAGCGATAATTCGACATAAAAAAGATTCTTTCATTAGACCCGAAACTAACCGATCTATCTTAGAGCAGGTATGTTTATTACATGACCTAACTAGTATCTGTTGCAAAAGATTTAGGTGACTTTAAGATAGTGGTGAAATGCTAATCGAGGTTAGTGATAGCTGGTTTTCTGTGAAATGCATTATAGTGCAGTGAAGTCATTTTTATAAGGTCCCAGATATGAGACCCTGTCGCAAAGACATTTAATCTTCGATTAAATGTCTTTGCGAGAGTTCGCAAGTTTCAAATTATGCGACTGGGTTCACTCTTATAGTCAACCATTAAGTTTAGAATACTCGAAGATTAATGGATTGGAGGCTTTAAACAGACATATTATGGGAAGGTAGTATGTCAAAATGGAAACAGCCATAACGTATTGCTAAGGTCCATAAGTTTTAATAATTATAACTCGCTTCCACCTTTCGCATAAAGTCGCAGATTTGTGAGCCCTCCGCCGTGCGGCGGAGGACTCAAAATCCCCTTCGGGTCCAACCTTCGCGAAGCGAAGGTGGATGCGAGTTCACGCATAAAAATTAAATTAATTGTCGCAGCCGAGTTCCCCTGCCCCCTGGCGGGGGACAGGGTAACAGCCGCACCCTTTCGCATGTCGCATAAAAATTAAATTAATTTAATTTTTATGCGACATGCGGCGGAGGACTGGAAACTTGTCCCCCCCTGTCGCATTAAAATTTAATCTGCGACTTATATTAAATTTTAATGCGACAGGGGGTTATTTTATTAAACCACAGGAAAGGTAGCACGATTGGTAGTGTATTAGTCTCCAAAACTAATGGATGCAGGTTCGACTCCTGTCCTTTCTGTTAATTCTAATCCCTGATGCTGCAAGTCGCAGATCCCCTGTCGCCATTAAATTAATTTATGCGTCTCTCGCAAGACAATTTAATCCAAGATTAAAATTAATTGCGACAGGGGATCTGTTCACCTCCTGTCTTGTCGCATAAAAATTCAATTCATTGAATTTTTATGCGAGAACTCGCCCCCTTCGCGGAGCGAAGGGGGGGACAAGTTTGGAGTCCTCCGCCGCACGGCGGAGGGCTCACAAATCTGCGACTTTACGACAGGAGGTACAAGACTAGTCCCCCCTGTCGCATTAAAATTAAATCTAAGTCGCATATTTGTGAGCCCTCCGCCAAGTGGCGGAGTACTCAAAATATGCGAGTTCTCGCATAAAAATTCAATTGTCCGAGTTCCCTGCCCCCCCGGGCGGGGGACGAGGGAACCGGCGGACTTTTTCGAACGAAAAAGTCCGTCCGACGGGCTCATACCCCCCGGGGCGAGCCCGGAGGGTATGAGGAATTCTCGCCCCCTTCGCTTTGCGAAGGGGGGAACAAGTCGCCCGAGCCCTTACGCAAGAATGAATTCTTGCGTAAGGGTTCGGCTGTTCCCCTCGTCCCCCGCCAGGGGGCGGGGGAACTCGGCTGCGACAATTAATTTAATTTTTATGCGACAAGACAGGAGGTGCACAGATCTGCGACTTGGCAGGGGACGAGGGGAGCAGCCAATTGTCTTTTTATGCGACCCGGAGAATATAGTCAATAGCCAACCATCTTTAACCCCAGAATAAACTTGGTGACGATTAGACAAGTGGTAAGTCAGTAGGTTTTGGTCCTACCATGCACACGTTCGATTCGTGTATCGTCAGTTAAAATAATAAAAAAAAAGTAGCATCCCCCTGTCGCAATAAAATAAAATAGGGATCCCCCTGTCGCAATAAAATAAAATAGGGATCCCCCTGTCGCAATAAAATAAAATAGGGATCCCCCTGTAGCAAGTCGCAGATTTTTGCACCTCCTGTCTTGTCGCATAAAAATTCAATTAATTGAATTTTTATGCGAAAGGTTGGACCCGGAGGTCGCAGCCACCTTCGCTTCGCGAAAGTCGCATATTTGCGAGCCCTCCGCCGCACGGCGGAGGACTCACAAATATGCGAGTTCTCGCATAAAAATTCAATTCATTGAATTTTTATGCGAAAGGTTGGCCCCGGAGGTCGCAGATTTGCGAGCCCGCAGCCTTTTGGCTGAGGGCTCAAAATCTGCGAGTCGGATTTGGAAACTCGCGATCGCGAGTTTCCAAATCCTAGCGCATAAAGACATTTAATCGAAGATTAAATGTCTTTATGCGTCTCTCGCAATTTAATTAAATCTTTGATTTAATTAAATAGCGACAGGGGATTTGCGAGCCCTCAGCCTGTCGCATTAAAATTAAATCTAAGTCGCATATTTGTGAGCCCTCCGCCAAGTGGCGGAGGACTCAAAACTTGTCCCCCCCTGTCGCATTAAAATTAAATCTTGTCGCATAAAAATTCAATTAATTGAATTTTTATGCGAGAACTCGCAGATTTTGAGTCCTCCGCCGTACGGCGGAGGGCTCACAAATCTGCGACTTAGATTTAATTTTAATGCGAGAGCTCGCAGATTTAGAGTCCTCAGCCGTATGGCTGCGGACTCACAAATCTGCGACCTTCGCGAAGCGAAGGGGGCGAGTTCTCGCATAAAAATTCAATTAATTGAATTTTTATGCGACAAGATTTAATTGTCTTGCGACAGGGGATTTGGGAGCCCTCCGCCGAGGTTCCCGGCCCATTGTCGCATAAAAATGAAATGCATTTCATTTTTATGCGAGAAGATTGTCTTTTATTGCGAGAGGCATAGGCTTGTCAGTAAAAGTTAAAATAATAATAAAAAAGAGGGGTTCTCTAAAAAGAGAGGAGAAAAGATGTATTTGGAGGTAACAGAACGTTCTGTTATAATAAAGTAATCTATAAGATACTTAGTGAAAACAAAAAGAGATAACAGAAGTGAGTATGTGCACATTAGTAACACTATTTGAAAAACGCATGGCCGAAAATCCAAGGGTTAAGTTTTTTTAGTGAAACGTTTAATAATTATAATAACACAAATTTATCCTTTGCGGTTGGTTCCCCTGTCGCAATATAATTTAATCTTGTCGCATAAAAATTAAATTCATTTAATTTTTATGCGACATGCGGCGGAGGACTCCAAATCCCCTTCGGGTCCAACCTTCGCGAAGCAAAGGTGGATGAGAGTTCTCGCATAAAAATTCAATTCATTGAATTTTTATGCGACATGCGGCGGAGGACTCCAAATCCCCTTCGGGTCCAACCTTCGCGAAGCAAAGGTGGATGAGAGTTCTCGCATAAAAATTCAATGCATTGAATTTTTATGCGACAAGACCGGAGGTGCACAGATCCCCTGTCGCATTAAAATTAAATCTCAGATTTAATTTTAATGCGACAGGCTGAGGGCTCGCAAATCTGCGACCTCCGGGTCCAACCTTTCGCATAAAAATTCAATGAATTGAATTTTTATGCGACAAGACAGGAGGTGCACAGATAGGCGAAATGGCGGAGGGCTCGCAAATATGCGACTTTCGCGAAGCGAAGGTGGAAGCGACTTTGATTAAATGTCTTTATGCGTCTCTCGCAATTAAATTTAAACTTAGTTTAAATTTAATTGCGACAGGGGGAAGCGAGTTATCGCAGTTAAATTGTCTCGGGCGGAGTGCAACGTCCAGAAAAATTAAAATGCGACAATAAAAAAGAAAAAAAGAATCGAATTCTTTAGTGTTTGGGTTTCTCTTTTAGACTTATTGACACCAATTATAATGGCTTATGCTGTGACAATTGTCCAACTGACTTTTTCATTGAAAAAAAGTCAGTCCGAGTTCCCGGGCCCCCGAACCGGGGACGAGGGAACCATCGGGCTCATACCCCCCGGGACGAGCCCGGAGGGAATGAGTAATTAACACCCCCTTCGCAAAGTCGCAGATTTGCGAGCCCTCCGCCATTTCGCCTATCTGTGCACCTCCTGTCTTGTCGCATAAAAATGCAATGAATTGATTTTTTATGCGAGAACTCGCCCCCTTCGCTTCGCGAAGGGGGGGACCAGTTCTCGCATAAAAATGCAATGAATTGATTTTTTATGCGAGAACTCGCCCCCTTCGCTTCGCGAAGGGGGGGACCAGTTTGGAGTCCTCCGCCGCACGGCGGAGGGCTCACAAATCTGCGACTTTACGACAGGAGGTGCAAGACTTGCCCCCCCCTGTCGCATTAAAATTTAATCTAAGATTAAATTTTAATGCGACAGGGGGGGGGGGCAAGTTTACAGTCCTCCGCCACATGGCGGAGGGCTCACAAATCTGCGACTTAGATTTAATTTTAATGCGACAGGGGGCGAGATCTCGCATAAAAATTCAATGAATTGAATTTTTATGCGACATGGGGGCTGGGAACCTGGTGCCCTCGTCCCCGGGCGAGGGGTGGGGGAACTCGGACAATTGAATTTTTATGCGACAAGATTGTCTTTAATTGCGATAGGCCGTTATGAGCAAAACGACAATTGATTAAAAAATGAAACCCAATATGGTATGTGTTAATATGAAACCCAATAAGGTATGAAACAGTATAAAACCTAATAAGGTATGAGACTTTATAAAACCTAATAAGGTATGAGACAGTATAAAACCTAATAAGGTATGAGACAGTATAAAACCTAATATGGTATGAAACAAAAAAATAAAATAAAATAAAAAAGAAAAGTCGCCTTTCGCAATAAAATAAAATCTTGTCGCATCCCCCTGTCGCAATTTAATTAAATCTTGTCGCATAAAAATTCAATGAATTGAATTTTTATGCGAGAACTCGCCCCCTGTCGCATTAAAATTAAATCTAAGTCGCAGATTTTGAGCCCTCCGCCATGTGGCGGAGGACTCAAAATCCCCTTCGGGTCCAACCTTCGCGAAGCGAAGGTGGATGCGAGTTCTCGCATAAAAATTCAATGAATTGAATTTTTATGCGACAAGATTTAATTTTAATGCGAGCTAAAAAGGCATAGGCTTGTCAGTAAAAGAAAAAATAATAGTGAGGGTTTGATTCAATGCTCCGTAAGCATGCTACGATAAACGGCTCACACATGTTTGTTTGCAATCGTAAGGTTGTAAGCGTAGAGGTGCGTATCAACGTGAGACAAATACAAAAATAAAATAAAATAAAATAAAATAAAATAAAATAAAATAAAATAAAAAAGCCGCCCTTTTCGCATAAAAAGACAATTAATTGTCGCCCCTGTCGCAATAAAATTCAATCTAAGTCGCAGATTTGTGAGCCCTCCGCCTTTTCGCTTCCACCTTCGCGAAGCGAAGGTTGGACCCGGAGGTCGCAGATTTGCGAGCCCTCAGCCTAAAGGATGAGGGCTCAAAATCTGCGAGCTCTCGCAATTAAATTAAATCGAAGATTTAATTTTATTGCGACAGGGGATCTGTGCACCTCCTGTCTTGTAGCATAAAAATTAAATTCATTTAATTTTTATGCGAGAACTCGCATCCACCTTCGCTTCGCGAAGGTGGATGCGAAAGGAAAAGAATAAAAAAGTTCTGATTAATAGTGAACTGTAGTACCGTAAGGGAACGTTTTAAAATTGGAGTGGATTGCGGACTTTTAATAGTCGTGTTTATTGCATCACAAGTGCACGAGTTAATGAAGGAAGTATTCATATATGGTAGAGTTTACACATTATAATTAAAATTAAATTGAAGGTCGCATCCACCTGTCGCAAGTCGCATCCACCTTCGCTTCGCGAAAGTCGCATATTTGCGAGCCCTCCGCCATTTCGCCTATCTGTGCACCTCCTGTCTTGTAGCATAAAAATTCAATTCATTGAATTTTTATGCGACAAGATTTAATTTTAATGCGACAGGGGGCGAGATCTCGCATAAAAATTCAATGAATTGAATTTTTATGCGACATGCGGCGGAGGACTGTAAACTTGTCCCCCCCTGTCGCATAAAATTTAATATTAGATTTAATTGTCTTGCGATAGGGGATCTGTGCACCTTCTGTCGCAATTAAATTAAAACTTGTCGCATAAAAATTAAATGTCTTTAATTTTTATGCGACAGGGGGCGAGTTCTCGCATAAAAATTAAAGACATTTAATTTTTATGCGACAATACAGGGGGATGCGAGTTCTCGCATAAAAATTAAAGACATTTAATTTTAATGCGACAATACAGGGGGATGCGAGTTCTCGCATAAAAATTAAAGACATTTAATTTTAATGCGACAATACAGGGGGATGCGAGTTCTCGCATAAAAATTAAAGACATTTAATTTTTATGCGACAATACAGGGGGATGCGAGTTCTCGCATAAAAATTAAAGACATTTAATTTTAATGCGACAATACAGGGGGATGCGAGTACTCGCATTAAAATTAAATGTCTTTAATTTTAATGCGACAGGGGGCGAGTTATCGCATAAAAATTAAATTAATTTAATTTTAATGCGACAGGGGGCGCGTTCTCGCATAAAAATTAAAGACATTTAATTTTTATGCGACAATATAGGGGGATGCGAGTTCTCGCATTAAAATTAAAGACATTTAATTTTAATGCGACAATACAGGGGGGTGCGAGTTATCGCATAAAAATTAAAGACATTTAATTTTAATGCGACAATACAGGGGGATGCGAGTTATCGCATAAAAATTAAAGACATTTAATTTATATGCGACAATACAGGGGGATGCGAGTTCTCGCATTAAAATTTAATGTCTTTAATTTTAATGCGACAGGGGGCGAGTTCTCGCATAAAAATTAAAGACATTTAATTTTTATGCGACAATACAGGGGGATGCGAGTTCTCGCATAAAAATTAAATTAATTTAATTTTTATGCGACAATACAGGGGGATGCGAGTTCTCGCATTAAAATTAAATGTCTTTAATTTTAATGCGACAGGGGGCGAGTTCTCGCATAAAAATTAAAGACATTTAATTTTAATGCGACAATACAGGGGGATGCGAGTTCTCGCATAAAAATTAAAGACATTTAATTTTTATGCGACAATACAGGGGGATGCGAGTTCTCGCATTAAAATTAAATGTCTTTAATTTTAATGCGACAGGGGGCGAGTTCTCGCATAAAAATTAAAGACATTTAATTTTAATGCGACAATACAGGGGGATGCGAGTTCTCGCATTAAAATTAAATGTCTTTAATTTTAATGCGACAGGGGGCGAGTTCTCGCATAAAAATTAAAGACATTTAATTTTAATGCGACAATACAGGGGGATGCGAGTTCTCGCATAAAAATTAAAGACATTTAATTTTTATGCGACAATACAGGGGGATGCGAGTTCTCGCTTTAAAATTAAAGACATTTAATTTTAATGCGACAATACAGGGGGATGCGAGTTCTCGCATAAAAATTAAATTAATTGAATTTTAATGCGACAATACAGGGGGGTGCGAGTTCTCGCATAAAAATTAAATTAATTTAATTTTAATGCGACAGGGGGCGAGTTCTCGCATAAAAATTAAATGTCTTTAATTTTTATGCGACAGGGGGCTAGTTCTCGCATAAAAATTAAAGACATTTAATTTTTATGCGACAATACAGGGGGACGCGAGTTCTCGCATAAAAATTAAATGTCTTTAATTTTAATGCGACAGGGGGCGAGTTCTCGCATGAAAATTAAAGACATTTAATTTTAAAGCGACAGGGGGCGAGTTCTCGCATAAAAATTAAAGACATTTAATTTTTATGCGACAAGACATTTAATCTTCGATTAAATGTCTTTGCGACAGGGGTATAGAGAAAAAACCAAAAGATATTCAAAGGAACCTGTATAAAAATATGGGTTCAACCTAAAGTAACTAAGGTTAGTTAGGGAGTTTCAGGCAATTGTTTTACTGGGGCGGTAGCTTTCATTAAAGTAACGAGAGTAAACAAAGGCATATTAAAAGTGAACTATAAAACTGTGCTTAACTGCAATAAACACAATTAGAGCAGATGTTTCTATTTAAAATAGTTAGCAGGTAGTAATGAACGGGTTTATTTTATATAATATCTATCAACGGACAAAATGGTACGCTAGGGATAACAGGCTTATAGGGATAGAGAGTACATATCGACATCCTTGTTTGGCACCTCGACATATAGGGGTATATATGTAATAGATCATATATCTTTATATAGCTATATGCCGGGACATTCTTATGTAAAATAAGAGTAATCGGCAGGGAATAAAACCCCTCAACGACTATACGCTAAACATTGAAAATTGGCGCCTGTCCACCGTTTTAAGGCAAAAAAAGCCAAGTCGCATCCACCTTCGCTTCGCGAAGGTTGGACCCGGAGGTCGCAGATTTGCGAGCCCTCAGCCTTTAGGCGGAGGGCCCAAAAACTGCGAGCTCTCGCAAGACAATTAAATCTTTGATTTAATTGTCTTGCGACAGGGGATTTGTAAGCCCTCCGCCATTTCGCTTCCACCTTTCGCATAAAGTCGCATCCACCTTCGCTTCGCGAAAGTCGCATATTTGCGAGCCCTCCGCCGCACGGCGGAGGACTCAAAATCTGCGAGTTCTCGCATAAAAATTCAATTCATTGAATTTTTATGCGAAAGGTTGGACCCGGAGGTCGCAGATTTGCGAGCCCTCAGCCTTTAGGCGGAGGGCCCAAAATCTGCGAGTCGGATTTGGAAACTCGCGATCGCGAGTTTCCAAATCCTCGCGCATAAATTAATTTAATCTTCGATTAAATTAATTTATGCGTCTCTCGCTAGACAATTAAATCAAAGATTTAATTGTCTTGCGACAGGGGATTTGTGAGCCCTCCGCCATTTCGCCTATCTGTGCACCTCCTGTCTTGTCGCATAAAAATTCAATTCATTGAATTTTTATGCGACAAGATTGAATTTTAATGCGACAGATCGCAGATTTGTGAGTCCTCATCCATCAGGATGAGGACTCAAAATCTGCGAGCTCTCGCAAAGACATTTTATCGAAGATAAAATGTCTTTGCGACAGGGGGCGAGTTCTCGCATAAAAATTCAATGAATTGAATTTTTATGCGACAAGGGGGCCAGGGAACTCGGCCGAATGAAAATATAGTCTGAACTATTAACAAATTAATAGAAACATTGGTGAATCTAACTAAAACTAATAATTACAATTACCAACAATCACATATATAAATGATTTATAAAACTATAAATTAGCGCTGAAAAGCCTCTGGCGCTCCACGCGAGGCTTGGCTTTTCGCATAAAAATTAAATTCCTCATTCCCTCCGGGCTCGTCCCGGTGGGATCGAGCTCGATGGTTCCCTCGTCCCCGGTCCGGGGGCCCGGGAACTCGGACGGTCAATTTAATTTTTATGCGAGAACTCGCCCCCTGTCGCAAAGACAGGGGGGGACAAGTCTTGCACCTCCTTCCATTAAGAAGGAGGTGCCCAGATCTGCGACTTTCAAACGCGGCTCCGTCCGCGGGACTCCTTTTAAGTACTCGCGTCTGCAGCCTCGCGAGGACTCGCGAGACTGGTCCGCTCGTACGACCCGCGTCCTCGCGGGGCTGCAGGCAGGCCACGGAAAAAATGGTGTTTAACAACAATTCTTTAATTAAGCTTGTCGCATAAAAATTAAATTCATTTAATTTTTATGCGATAACTCGCCCCCTTCGCTCCGCGAAGGTCGCAGATTTGTGAGTCCGCAGCCATACGGCTGAGGACTCTAAATCTGCGAGTCGGATTTGGAAACTCGCGATCGCGAGTTTTCAAATCCTAGCGCATAAATTAATTTAATCGAAGATTAAATTAATTTATGCGTCTCTCGCATTAAAATTCAATCTAAGTCGCAGATTTGTGAGCCCTCCGCCATGTGGCGGAGGACTCAAAACTTGTCCCCCCCTTCGCGAAGCGAAGGGGGCGAGTTCTCGCATAAAAATTCAATTGTCCGAGTTCCCTGCCCCCGGGCGGGGGACGAGGGAACCGGCGGACTTTTTCGAACGAAAAAGTCCGTCCGACGGGCTCATACCCCCCGGGACGAGCCCGGAGGGAATGAGGAATTCTCGCCCCTTCGCTAAGCGAAGGGGGCACAAGTCGCCCGAGCCCTTTCGCAAGTCGCAGATCTGTGCACCTCCTGTCTTTGAGACAGGAGGTGCACAGATCTGCGACTTGCGAAAGGGTTCGGCTGTTCCCCTCGTCCCCCGCCAGGGGGCGGGGGAACTCGGCTGCGACAATTAATTGAATTTTTATGCGACAAGATTTAATTTTAATGCGACAGGGGGGGACAAGTTTCCAGTCCTCCGCCGAGTTCCCCCACCCCTTGCCAGGGACCGAGTTCCCAGCCCCCCGGGCGGGGGACGAGGGAACCAGGGGAACCAGACGGCGGAGGGCTCGCAAATCTGCTACTTGGATTAAATAAAGCACAAATTGACCTAATTATAGGTACTTTATTAGGTGATGCGAATTTACAAACATTTACAAACGGATTGACTTGGAAATATCGAGCACTTCATTCTAGCGAGCACAGAGAATATCTTAACCACAAATTTGAGGAATTACGTAATTTAACAAGTCGCATCCACCTTCGCTTCGCGAAAGTCGCATATTTGCGAAGCGAAGGTGGATGCGACTTGGAAGGCGTTGACCGGTCGCGCGCGTGCTCAGGGCTTAAAAGCGTGCCTTCGGCACGCTTTTAAGCCCGCCTGTATGAGTTAGTAGATTTAGAATGGTGTAATGTTGTAATGGAAGTAATAGGGGTAAAGAAGGTAATAGTGGTAAAGGTGGTATTAGAGGTAATAGGGGTTACGTATATAAGGAAGGTAGCCAAGAAGTTTTAGTTTAGATACAACCGTGAATTAACATATTTGCGATGTTGAATCGTCCCGTCCTTTAGCTGCACAAGGTTAAAAGGGTTCAGGTGTTCACTGATTAAAGGGGTACGTGATTTGAGTTTACAACGTGGAGACACAGTTGAGTTTCTATCTACAAACACTTGTTTCTATTTAACAAAAGATAATAGTACGAAAGGACCCTTATCTTCAAACCCCTGGTTCAGTAATTGTCTGTAAAAAGGCATAGTTACAAAGCTAAGTTTGTTTTAAAAAAAGTAAAGAGAAACTAGATTCACAAAATGACTTAGTGTTCAATTGTTTACTATTTAGTAATGGTTAGAACATCTAAAATTATAATTAAAACAAACGGTGATCCCCCTGTCGCAAAGACATTTTATCTTCGATAAAATGTCTTTGCGAGAGACGCAGAAATACTTTAAATCGAAGATTTAAAGTATTTCTGCGCTAGGATTTTGAAACTCGCGATCGCGAGTTTCAAAATCCGACTCGCAGATTTTGAGTCCTCATCCGTCAGGTCGCAGATTTGTGAGCCCTCCGCCGAGGTCCCCGGCCCCTTGGCGGGGACCGAGGGAACCAGCCGGCGGAGGGCTCAAAATCTGCGAGCTCTCGCAATTAAATTTAATCTTAGATTAAATTTAATTGCGACAGGATGAGGACTCACAAATCTGCGATCTGTCGCAATTAAATTAAAACTAAGTTTTAATTTAATTGCGAGAGACGCATAAATTCATTTAATCTTGTCGCATAAAAATTAAATTAATTTAATTTTTATGCGAGAACTCGCATCCCCCTGTCGCAATAAAATGAAATCTTCGATTTCATTTTATTGCGAGAGACGCATAAATTCATTTAATCTTGTCGCATTAAAATTCAATCTTGTCGCATTAAAATACAATGAATTGAATTTTAATGCGACAAGTTTGAATTTTAATGCGACAGGGGGGGACAAGTTTACAGTCCTCCGCCGCATGTCGCATAAAAATTAAATTAATTTAATTTTTATGCGAGTACTCGCATCCCCCTGTAATGTCGCATAAAAATTAAATTAATTTAATTTTTATGCGAGAACTCGCATCCCCCTGTAATGTCGCATAAAAATTAAATTAATTTAATTTTTATGCGAGAACTCGCATCCCCCTGTAATGTCGCATAAAAATTAAATGTCTTTAATTTTTATGCGAGAACTCGCATCCCCCTGTAATGTCGCATAAAAATTAAATGTCTTTAATTTTTATGCGAGAACTCGCATCCCCCTGTATTGTCGCATAAAAATTTAATTAATTAAATTTTTATGCGAGAACTCGCCCCCTGTCGCATAAAAATTAAATTAATTTAATTTTTATGCGATAACTCACATCCCCCTGTAATGTCGCATAAAAATTAAATTAATTTAATTTTTATGCGATAACTCGCATCCCCCTGTAATGTCGCATAAAAATTAAATGTCTTTAATTTTTATGCGAGAACTCGCCCCCTGTCGCATTAAAATTAAATTAATTTAATTTTAATGCGAGTACTCGCATTCCCCTGTAATGTCGCATAAAAATTAAATTAATTTAATTTTTATGCGATAACTCGCATCCCCCTGTATTGTCGCATAAAAATTAAATGTCTTTAATTTTTATGCGATAACTCGCATCCCCCTGTATTGTCGCATAAAAATTAAATGTCTTTAATTTTTATGCGAGAACTCGCATCCCCCTGTATTGTCGCATAAAAATTAAATGTCTTTAATTTTTATGCGATAACTCGCATCCCCCTGTATTGTCGCATAAAAATTAAATGTCTTTAATTTTTATGCGAGAACTCGCATCCCCCTGTATTGTAGCATAAAAATTAAATGTCTTTAATTTTTATGCGATAACTCGCCCCCTGTCGCATTAAAATTAAAGACATTTAATTTTAATGCGAGTACTCGCATCCCCCTGTAATGTCGCATAAAAATTAAATTAATTTAATTTTTATGCGAGAACTCGCACCCCCCTGTATTGTCGCATAAAAATTAAATGTATTGAATTTTTATGCGATAACTCGCATCCCCCTGTATTGTCGCATAAAAATTAAATGTCTTTAATTTTTATGCGATAACTCGCCCCCTGTCGCATTAAAATTAAATGTCTTTAATTTTTATGCGACAAGGGGCCGGGAACCTCGGCGGAGGGCTCACAAATCCCCTATCGCTAGACAATTAAATCTTTGATTTAATTTTAATGCGACAGGCTGAGGGCTCGCAACTCCCCTGTCGCTATTTAATTAAATCTTTGATTTAATTAAATAGCGAGAGCTCGCAGATTTTGAGCCCTCAGCCAAAAGGCTGCGGGCTCGCAAAACTGCGACCTCCGGGGCCAACCTTCGCGAAGCGAAGGTGGCTGCGACCTCCGGGTCCAACCTTTCGCATAAAAATTCAATGTATTGAATTTTTATGCGAGAACTCGCATCCACCTTCGCTTCGCGAAGCGAAGGTGGATGCGACTTTCGCGAAGCGAAGGTGGATGCGACTTTCGCGAAGCGAAGGTGGATGCGACTTTGCGACAGGGGTCAATAAAAAGAAATGTATTTAGAACATAGTTTTATAGCTTTATTAGCTTTTTTAAGTATAATAATAAGTCTTACAAAGAACGTTTTTATGAGTTTAATGTATAGTATTTTACTTTTTATAAATTCTTGTGTTGTGCTTCTATCTTTAGGTTTCGAATTTTTAGCTATTCTAAACTTGTTAGTGTATGTAGGAGCATTAGCTGTATTATTTTTATTTGTTATAATGTTATTAGAAATTCCTTCCACTGAATTACGTGCTTATTATAGAGGTTATAGTGCTCTTTTGATCCCCTTTTTTGGAATTTACTATTATGCACGTTCATTTTGGTTTAGTAATTCAACTATATTAACATTTATTCCAACATTAGAATCAATTAGTAATGTAGGTTATGCTTTTTATATTGTTTATGCTGATGTGTTAATTTTAAATAGTTTAATTTTAACTGTTGCTTTATTTGGTGCTCTTGTTTTAGCACATAATCAATCATAAAGTCGCATCCACCTTTTGCATAAAAATTAAATTCATTTAATTTTTATGCGAGAACTCGCCCCCTGTCGCAAAGACATTTTATCGAAGATAAAATGTCTTTGCGAGAGCTCGCAGATTTGTGAGTCCTCATCCTGATGGATGAGGACTCACAAATCTGCGATCTGTCGCATTAAAATTAAATCTTGTCGCATTAAAATTAAATTCATTTAATTTTAATGCGAGAACTCGCCCCCTGTCGCATTAAAATGCAATCTAAGTCGCAGATTTGTGAGCCCTCCGCCATGTGGCGGAGGACTCAAAACTTGTCCCCCCCTTCGCGAAGCGAAGGGGGCGAGTTCTCGCATAAAAATTCAATTGTCCGAGTTCCCTGCCCCCGGGCGGGGGACGAGGGAACCGGCGGACTTTTTCGAACGAAAAAGTCCGTTGGAGAATTCTCGCAGATCGCCCGAGCCCTTTCGCAAGTCGCAGATCTGTGCACCTCCTGTCTTTGAGACAGGAGGTGCAAGATCTGCGAGTTCTCGCCTAAAAATTCAATGCATTGAATTTTTAGGCGACAAGAATGAATTCTTGCGAAAGGGTTCGGCTGTTCCCCTCGTCCCCCGCCAGGGGGCGGGGGAACTCGGCTGCGACAATTAATTGAATTTTTATGCGACAAGATTAAATTTTAATGCGACAGGGGGGGACAAGTCGTGCACCTCCTGTCTTGTCGCATAAAAATTAAATGAATTGCATTTTTATGCGACAAGATAAAATGTCTTTGCGACAGGGGGAGGGAGAATTGCGAGTTATCTGCGTTTAATAAAATATCTTCGACTCATACATAGAAAGAATGTTATTTAATTTATTATTTGGACCAGATACAACAATAGTATCCTTATTATTAACTTTTACATTATGTTGTTTAATGTTATTATTAATACCAATATTTAATATAAGTTTATTCAGAACTATAAGTTTAATAGTTTCATTCGTACCATTATGTTGGTCGATTTATTTATGGATTTTATATGACGGTTCAGGCCAAACTTTTCAACTTGTTTGTAATATTGAAAGTCTACATATGTCTTTTGGAATTGATGCTGTAGGATTATCATTAGTATTATTAACAACAACAATATTTCCTATATGTGTAATTTTAATGCGTACAGTAACAGGCATATTAAGTTTTCTATTATTAGAATTAGTTATCTTAGGTTCTATATTCGTATTAGATTTATTGGGGTTCTATTTATTTTTTGAAGGGTCTTTAATTATATTATATCTTTTAATTGCCCGTCCTGAAAAATTAACAGGCATTCAATATTCTAAACATATTGTTAATGATTATACTACTATGGATGCTGCTTATAAAATTGTTTTATATACCATGGCTGGTAGTTTATTATTTTTACCTGTAATCTTTATGTTATATGCTGCTTTTGGTAGTACTAATTTATTCTTATTAATTCTTAGTGATAATCCTATGTTAAGCATTGAAAGTCAATGTATTTTAGGGTGGGGTTTATTAGCTGTATTTGCTGTTAAAATGCCATTAATTCCAGTGCATTTATGGTTACCTGAAGCCCATGTAGCAGCACCAACTGCAGGTAGTGTATTATTAGCAGGTGTATTGCTAAAATTGGGGTCATTGGGAATGATACGTTATTTAATACCAATATTTCCAGCATTTGTAATAAAAATATTTCCTTTTATAGCAGTATTATGCATAGTAAGTTTTTTATTTAGTACTTTAAGTACTCTAAGACAAATTGATTTAAAAAAAATAATTGCTTATTCTTCTATTGCTCATATGGCTTTAGTTACATTAGCTATATTTAGTTTATCCGAAAATAGTGTAGCATCTTCCACATTTATGATGGTTGCTCATGGTATAGTATCCCCAGGATTATTTTTATTAGTTGGTTTTTTATATGAACGTAGTCATACCAAATATTTACCTTATTTAACTGGTTTAGGTTCTCATATGCCTATTTATGGATCATTATTCTTTATTTTAACTTTAGCTAATTTAAGTTTCCCTTTATTCCCAAATTTTATTGCTGAAATTTTATGTTTATTATCCTTATTTGCTGTAAATTCTTTATACGCTTACATCTTTTGTATTTGTCAAGTTTTAGGCGCTGTTTATGGCTTTTGGACTTTTAATCGTATTATGCATGGTTTTAATTCCAATACTTTTAATAACAACACTTGTGTTATTGATTTATCTCGTAAAGAGTTTTTTATTATGGTCCCCATTATATGCGGCCTTTTCTGGCTAGGCCTTAAACCCATGCTCTAATACTTTTCGCATAAAAAGTAGCATCCCCCTGTTGCAAGTCGCATCCACCTTCGCTTCGCGAAGGTTGGACCCGGAGGTCGCAGATTTGCGAGCCCTCCGCCTAAAGGCGGAGGGCTCAAAATCTGCGAGCTCTCGCTAGACAATTAAATCTTTGATTTAATTGTCTAGCGATAGGGGATTTATGAGTCCTCCGCCATTTCGCCTATCTGTGCACCTCCTGTCTTGTCGCATCCACCTTCGCTTCGCGAAAGTCGCATCCACCTTCGCGAAGCGAAGGTGGATGCGACTTGCGAAAGGGTTCGGCTGTTTCCCTCGTCCCCCGCCATTCCGCAGATCTGTGCACCTCCTGTCTTGTCGCATTTTAATTTAATTAATTGAATGTTTATGCGACATGGGGCAGGGGACCCTGGTGCCCTCGTCCCCGGGCGAGGGGTGGGGGAACTCGGCTGCGACAATTAATTGAATTTTTATGCGACAAGACAGGGGGATGCGAGAACTCGCATAAAAATTAAAGACATTTAATTATTATGCGACAATACAGGGGGATGCGAGAACTCGCATAAAAATTAAAGACATTTAATTTTAATGCGACAATACAGGGGGATGCGAGTTCTCGCATTAAAATTTAATTAATTAAATTTTAATGCGACAGGGGGCGAGTTCTCGCATAAAAATTAAAGACATTTAATTTTAATGCGACAATACAGGGGGGTGCGAGTTATCGCATTAAAATTTAATTAATTAAATTTTAATGCGACAGGGGGCGAGTTCTCGCATTAAAATTTAATTAATTAAATTTTAATGCGACAGGGGGCGAGTTCTCGCATAAAAATTAAAGACATTTAATTTTAATGCGACAGGGGGCGAGTTCTCGCATAAAAATTCAATTAATTTAATTTTAATGCGACAGGGGGCGAGTTCTCGCATAAAAATTAAAGACATTTAATTTTAATGCGACAATACAGGGAGATGCGAGAACTCGCATAAAAATTAAATTAATTTAATTTTTATGCGACAATACAGGGAGATGCGAGAACTCGCATAAAAATTAAATTAATTTAATTTTAATGCGACAATACAGGGGGATGCGATTTCTCGCATTAAAATTAAATGTCTTTAATTTTAATGCGACAATACAGGGGGATGCGATTTCTCGCATTAAAATTAAATGTCTTTAATTTTAATGCGACAATACAGGGGGATGCGATTTCTCGCATTAAAATTAAATGTCTTTAATTTTAATGCGACAGGGGGCGAGTTCTCGCTTAAAAATTAAAGACATTTAATTTTAATGCGACAGGGGGCGAGTTCTCGCATAAAAATTAAAGACATTTAATTTTAATGCGACAATACAGGGGGATGCGAGAACTCGCATAAAAATTAAATTAATTTAATTTTAATGCGACAATACAGGGGGATGCGAGTTCTCGCATTAAAATTTAATTAATTAAATTTTAATGCGACAGGGGGCGAGTTCTCGCATAAAAATTAAAGACATTTAATTTTAATGCGACAAGATTAAATGTATATCTGCGTCTCTCGCAAAGTCGCAGATTTGTGAGCCCTCCGCCATTTCGCCTATCTGTGCACCTCCAGTATTGTCGCATAAAAATTAAATTAATTTAATTTTTATGCGACAATACTGGAGGATGCGAGTTCTCGCATAAAAATTAAATTAATTTAATTTTAATGCGACAATACAGGGTAATGCGAGTTCTCGCATAAAAATTAAATTAATTTAATTTTAATGCGACAATACAGGGTAATGCGAGTTCTCGCATAAAAATAAAATTAATTTAATTTTAATGCGACAATACAGGGTAATGCGAGTTCTCGCATAAAAATTAAAGACATTTAATTTTAATGCGACAATACAGGGTAATGCGAGTTCTCGCATAAAAATTAAAGACATTTAATTTTAATGCGACAATACAGGGTAATGCGAGTTCTCGCATAAAAATAAAAGACATTTTATTTTAATGCGACAATACAGGGTAATGCGAGTTCTCGCATAAAAATTAAATTAATTTAATTTTAATGCGACAATACAGGGTAATGCGAGTTCTCGCATAAAAATTAAATTAATTTAATTTTAATGCGACAATACAGGGTAATGCGAGTTCTCGCATAAAAATTAAATGAATTTAATTTTAATGCGACAAGACAATTAATTGTCTTTTTATGCGACAAGACACTTAATTGTCTTTTTATGCGACAAAGAGAGAGTCAAAGTTATGCTAGTTCTCGCATAAAAAGAGAATGCGAGTTCTCGCATTAAAATAGAATGCGACAAAGAGAGTCAAAGATCGGCGAGTTCTCGCAGTTTAATATCATTGGGCGGGGGCTTAAAGACAAAGGCGACAAGGAAGGACGCATAAATTAATTTAATCTTGTCGCATAAAAATTAAATTAATTTAATCTTGTCGCATAAAAATTAAATTAATTTAATCTTGTCGCATAAAAATTAAATTAATTTAATCTTGTCGCATAAAAATTAAATTAATTTAATCTTGTCGCATTAAAATTAAATTCATTTAATCTTGTCGCATTAAAATTAAATTCATTTAATCTTGTCGCATTAAAATTAAATTCATTTAATTTTTATGCGAGAACTCGCATACCCCCTGTCGCATTAAAATTTAATCATAGATTAAATTTTAATGCGAGAGACGCATAAATTAATTTAATCTTCGATTAAATTAATTTATGCGCTAGGATTTGGAAACTCGCGATCGCGAGTTTCCAAATCCGACTCGCAGATTTTGAGTCCTCCGCCCTACGGCGGAGGACTCAAAATCTGCGACCTTCGCGAAGCGAAGGGGGCGAGTTCTCGCATAAAAATTAAATTAATTTAATTTTTATGCGAGAACTCGCAGATTTGGAGTCCTCCGCCGCACGGCGGAGGGCTCACAAATCTGCGACTTTATGACAGGAGGTACAAGACTAGTCGCCCCCTGTCGCATTAAAATTAAATCTTGTCGCATAAAAATTCAATTCATTGAATTTTTATGCGACTTAGATTTAATTTTAATGCGACAGGGGGCGAGTTCTCGCATAAAAATTTAATTAATTAAATTTTTATGCGACAAGATAAAATTTTAATGCGACAGGCTGAGGGCTCGCAAATCCCCTGTCTTGCGACAGGGGGCGAGTTCTCGCATAAAAATTAAATGAATTTAATTTTGGCGCTTAAAAATTAAATTCATTTAATTTTTATGCGAAAGGTGGATGCGAGTTCTCGCATAAAAATTCAATTCATTGAATTTTTATGCGACAAGACATTTAATCTTCGATTAAATGTCTTTGCGACAGGGTCACAGATCTGTGACCTTCCTAAAAAGGCGGTGTGAGGCTTCGACTTTATAAAACAATCGCTATATAAAAACTAATATAAAAACTAATAAAAAAGCTATATAAAAACTAATATATAAACTAATATAAAAACTAATAGAAGAAATAAACGTACCCATAAACCGACTCAGGTGGATTAGAGTATGCTCTAAGGCTTAATAGAATTAACCAGGTTGAAGGAACTCGGCAAAATGATTACGTGTTTATTTATAGGTAATAACCACAGTAGTGAGAATATAAAAAAAGGCAACGACTGTTTACTAAAAACTTAAGACTCTGCTTAATGTTACTAATATTAATAAAAAAGGTTTAATGTCGTTTCTTTTTAAAAGAGAGTCAACCTGTCGCAAATTAATTAAATCTAAGATTTAATTAATTTGCTACCTTCTACTTATATTTATTAATTATTACGCAGGTAAAGAGTCTGACATCTGCCCATTGAATAAGTTAAACGGCTGCTGTAAATATAACGGTGCTCACTTATGTGCCGTGTCCTTTTTTTATTTAACTAAAGAGGGTCAGGAGTTAATAACTTGGCCGGCTTGCCGCCCCCTGTCGCAGGGACAAGTCTTGCACCTCCGGGGGCATTTAAAGCCAATCTACGATTGGCTTTAAATGCCCCCGGAGGTGCACAGATCTGCGACTTGTAAAAAAGTACAAATATCTATTAACTCCTTTATTAAAAATAACTATATGCTGGAACATCTTTATTATGTTATTAGATTATAATTTAATATAATACTATTATACAGTTGAAGACAACCTGCAAGAAAGTTTATCATTACAACTTAATAAGAACTCTTTCGCAATAAAATTCAATCTAAGTAGCAGATTTGTGCCGCGGAGGACGCACAAATCCCCTGTCGCAATTTAATTTAAACTTGTCGCATAAAAATTCAATTCATTGAATTTTTATGCGACATGCGGCGGAGGACTGTAAACTTGTCCCCCCCTGTCGCATTTAAATTAAATCTTGTCGCATAAAAATTAAATTAATTTAATTTTTATGCGAGAACTCGCATCCACCTTTCGCATAAAAATTCAATGAATTGAATTTTTATGCGAGAACTCGCAGATTTTGAGTCCTCCGCCGCATGTCGCATAAAAATTCAATGTATTGAATTTTTATGCGAGATCTCGCTGATCTTGCACCTCCTGTCGTAAAGACAGGAGGTGCACAGATCAGCGACATGGCGGAGGGCTCGCAAATCTGCGACTTTCGCTTCGCGAAGGTTGGACCCGAAGGGGATTTTGAGTCCTCCGCCGCATGTCGCATAAAAATTCAATGTATTGAATTTTTATGCGACAAGACAGGAGGTGCAAGACTAGTCCCCCCCTTCGCGAAGCGAAGGGGGCGAGATCTCGCATAAAAATTCAATACATTGAATTTTTATGCGACATGCGGCGGAGGGCTCGCAAATATGCGACTTTCGCGAAGCGAAGGTGGATGCGACTTTATGCGAAAGGTTCACATAAAAATTATAACATTTTAGTGAATGAGATTCTTCCTCTTTGGGATTCTTTAAGAATGCAAAAAGGTCAAAAAAATCAAACCTTCGCTACGGTAGCCTATGCAATTAAGTACGTGTCTACTAACTCTTTACTAAAGAAAGGGAGTAGGCTGTAGAATATAATTCTTAGTTAGGAGCGGTTGGAGTGGTGGTCAATCTGTCTATTTTATAGAAGTGTGACCATACTAAGAGGTATGCTTTATTAATTAAAAACGGTAAATAATTAATACAATAAAACCTAAAAAGTAACCACTAAAACGCTAATTTACAGTAAAGAAACGTTACTTTTGATATTTAAAAAAATTAGATTTGGTATGTTAGATATTTTAAAGTTCTTTTTAAGTTTAAATGATAAAATCTTCAGAGACTTTACGTTATTCAATTTTTTTTATTAATTTAACGGACTTTTCCGAGATCCCTGCCCCCGGGGGCGGGGACGAGGGAATCAGCCGAAAAAGTCCGCCGGTTCCCTCGTCCCCCGCCCGGGGGGCAGGGAACTCGGACAATTGAAAATAAAGTCCAACCTAACGTTTTAATGTTAGGAGTATTGACTAAGGTAGCGAAATCCCTTGTCCTTTAAATGAGGACGTGCGCATGAATGATGTAACGATTGCCTTGCTGTCTCCAACCTGGATTCTGTGAATTTGAAATTTCTGTGCAAATGCAGAAAAGTGTTTGTGGGACGATAAGACCCTATGCACCTTAACAAGATGTGGAAACTATGGAACGAATACTTTTGGGATAATCAAAACAATAAATAAAATATAAAACAAGTCGCAGATCTGTGCACCTCCTGTCACAAATCCCCTGTCGCAAGACAATTAAATCTAAGTCGCATATTTGTGAGCCCTCCGCCAAGTGGCGGAGGACTCAAAATATGCGAGTTCTCGCATAAAAATTCAATTAATTGAATTTTTATGCGACAAGATTAAATTTTAATGCGACAGGCTGAGGGCTCGCAAATATGCGACCTCCGGGTCCAACCTTTCGCATAAAAATTCAATTCATTGAATTTTTATGCGAGAACTCGCCCCCTTCGCTTCGCGAAGGTCGCAGATTTGTGAGTCCACAGCCGTACGGCTGAGGACTCAAAATCTGCGAGCTCTCGCATTAAATTTAAATCTAAGATTTAA